>ERZ779740.73-NODE-73-length-69158-cov-11.0402_pt1 | contig 69158 bp, 67 predicted proteins | sample MGYA00511099_ERZ779740 | MGnify/ENA primary metagenome ERZ779740 (study PRJEB29588, sample SAMEA2161216) | human gut metagenome | biome: human gut; feature: human-associated habitat; material: faeces | place: Denmark | collected 2008/2010 ...
ACAATGAATCAGGAAGAGATTATTAGAGAGTGTAAACCGTTTACAGGCATAGTCAGACTTCATGTTCATTTGTTTTAGATACGACAATAAATGTGTTCAGACTTAGAGACAATTGGGTGTTAACCAAGGTCAACAGACCTATTGACCAACGTTGACAAATCCGTTAACCAAGGTTGACAAGCCTATTGGCCAAGGTCAACATCCAATAATGCAAGGGACTGCACAGGATTCTTCCTATACCTTTTGCAAAAGATGCCTTGTGCAAAACCGAATCATCCCTCAAGCTCTTGCACTGCAAAGTACGGTGAAATCTTCCGGACTTTGTGTTATCCGGAACTTACGTAGTCTTATCTAGTGTTATCTGAAGTGTTATTTAGTCTTACCGTCCATACATGTACCGGTTATCTTTCCTATCTTTGTCCATATAAATACAAGAGCTACATGAAACTGCCATTCAAACCTATTGCCATATTAGTCATAATCTCTCTGCTGGGTATCTTTATTTACCAGGCATACTGGATCACGGGGCTATACAAAACGATGAAGCACGAACTGGAACAAAGCATCGTAGAAGCCATGCGCATGAGCGATTATAATGAAATGATGCTTCGTGTAAAGGAGATGCAAAAAGAAAATAAAGCCCACGGTTCCGTAGAGGTTTCAGCAGGATACAATTCCGATTCCGGAAAATCATTTGTCCGCAGCAGTACAACTGTTAACCAAACAGACAGTTCCGGAAGTCGTTCACTTTTAAAAGAAGGTATCCCCATGAAGTATGACAGTGTATCAGTGAGTTATCCGAATGACTCGACAAGAGATATCCTTTTCACACGAGGACAGGAAGGCACAAATATTTCAGTCTGGGCAGAAAGAGATTCAGTAAAAGAGGTCCTGGAAGATACAGTGATCAGTGAGGATGAACCTCAGGCTTCTTTAAGAGCCGAAGGTGGAATAGACATGATGCTGCGTGACCAAAGCAGTATGGTGGAACTTGCCACTTTCATCCAGCGTGGAATGCACTCGGGACTGGATATTTTTATAGAACCTGACATAGCCGTTTATGACAGTCTGCTGAATGCCTATCTGAAAGAACGGGGGCTTAAACTTCCCTACCGATTGGAGCGTCTTCATTCCGGTGCCGATCCGGACTCAACGCTGGTTTACACTGATACGCTCGCCATTGTCGGGACTCCCGGATACATGCCCAGTGAAAAAGCAAAACAATATAATTATGCTTTCGACATTCACTCCAATCAAAGTTACCGCCTCACAATAGAACCTATTTATAAGATTGTATTGCGACAGATGAGCGGTATTCTTACCACATCATTCGTTATTCTTATTATATTAGGTTTCTCCTTCTGGTTTCTTATCCGCACCATTTTACGGCAGAAAACACTGGAAGAGATGAAGAGCGACTTTACCAACAATATCACCCACGAGTTGAAAACACCTATTGCCGTGGCGTATGCCGCCAACGATGCTTTGCTTAATTTCAATCTGGCAGAAGACAAGCAACAACGGGATAAGTATCTGGGTATCTGCCAAGAACAGTTACAGCGATTAAGCGGACTGGTGGAACAAATTCTCTCCATGAGTATGGAACGCCGTAAAACCTTCCGTCTGCATCCGGAGACGCTCAGTTTGCACGATCTGTTCCCGGCACTCATCGAACAGCATAAACTGAAAGCAGGTAAGCCTGTAGAAGTCACTCTCGACATTGCACCGGAAGACCTGACAATCATTGCCGACCGTACACACTTCAGTAATATTCTGAGTAACCTAATAGATAATGCCATCAAATACTCTCCGGATAAAGCCGACATAATGATCTGTTGCCGGAAAAAGGAAACGGAACAAGTGGAAATCTCAGTCACAGACCACGGTATTGGTATCCCTACGGATAAACAGCCTCACATTTTCGATAAATTCTACCGGGTTCCGACAGGAAATATCCACAATACCAAAGGCTACGGACTGGGGCTTTTCTATGTAAAGACAATGGTAGAAAAGCACGGTGGAATTGTAACCGTACGAAGTGAAGCGGGAAAAGGAAGTACTTTTACAATAAGAATCTGAATAACGTTGCTTGTTATAAAAATGAATCAAGATATGGACAAAATCAAGGTACTGCTGGTTGAGGATGAACAAACCCTCGCCATGATTATCAAAGATACACTGGAAGGCCAGAACTTCATCATCCATACTGCTGCTGATGGCGAGGAAGGTCTGCGTATGTTCTTCGACTTACGCCCTGATGTACTGGTAGCAGATGTTATGATGCCTCGTATGGATGGTTTTGAAATGGTACGCCACATCCGTCAAACCGACAAACGAACTCCGGTACTTTTTCTCACCGCCCGTTCTTCCATCAATGATGTGGTAGAAGGCTTTGAACTCGGGGCCAACGACTATCTGAAAAAGCCTTTCGGCATGCAGGAACTTATCGTACGCATTAAAGCGCTGGTGGGCAAAGCATTTACATTCAAAGAAGAACCGAAAAAGGAAGAAACCTGTTTCGAGATAGGCGATTATCATTTCAACTCTGTCACACAGATATTGTCCCATACCGGAATAGAGCAGGAACTCTCCCACCGCGAGGCCGAAATTCTGAAACGCCTGTGCGAAAACCGTAATCAAGTAGTGAATACCCAGAATATCCTGCTCGACCTTTGGGGTGACGACAGTTTCTTCAATTCGCGCAGCCTGCACGTGTTCATCACTAAATTACGACATAAACTTTCCAAGGACGAACGTATCCGCATTGTCAATGTCCGAGGCATCGGATACAAACTTATCATCAATTGAAACTTCTGTTAACACATAACGACTTATGAAAAAACTATTCATTATTCTGTTCCTTCTCACTGTTTCCTTTCGCGTTGCTGCACAAAACGAGCAAGCAAAGGACAGCACATTATTGAATCGTTTTCCCACGGAAATGGGAAAAGAACCGTTGTCTCCTCCACCCGGAACAGCTGCCGCTCCTAATCGGGATATGCCGGTAAAAACTTCTCTCAGCATGGATAGTACGGACTTACATATCACTCTTCCGACTTACTATCCCAATTTTCCGTGGATGGATATCAGAATGGGAAAGATGGTCAGCAGTTACGATCCTTTCGTGATGGATTACGAGCATTACGGTGCTTTTCAACTTTCACCCAATAGTATACTGAGCACATTCAGCACCCACAATACCTACCCTACAATGGGAACAATTATCCAGTCAGGTGCCGATTTTATATATCGCCCTAATGAACGTTGGGAATTGACAGGGGGTATGTATACCGCCAAATACACCATCCCTTCGCGCATGCATGGTTCTCAATTCGACATTGGTTTGGATGCCTCTGCCGCCTATCGCATCAACAATTTCCTTCGTATCCGCTTCTTCGGACAATATTCAGGCTTTGGCAAACAGAACTCTCTGAACGGATATATGAATCCTATGTATCCACAAAGCCACTACGGTGTAGTCATGGAAGTGAAAATCAATGATTATCTGGAAATACAGGGAGGTGTGGAACGATCGTATAATGCTTCGAAAATGAAGTGGGAAACAGTACCGATACTTGCTCCGGTGATTCATCTCAATAGAAAAAAGAAATAGAAAAACGGGCTGCATTTCTACACGAGATACAGCCCGTTCATTTACTGGTTAGAGAGGAACAAAATAGATTGCTTATCTACTAATTCAATTATTTACACCTCAAAGATAATAACTATTTCCAAACAGCCGTATATAATATACAACTTTTATTTTAATAAATGCTATATATTTCCATAATTCATACTTATTTCATATATTCGCCATTAAATAAAGGCTATTAAGTAATGAAATATATAGGACTAATCATACTTTTCTGTCTTTTCTCCTTCCGGGTAAATGCTCAGAATGAAATTCCTGCTGACAGCGTGCGTAGTATGAATATGCCGGAAACAAAGGATTTTGATGGTTTTCTTCTGGATATGAATTTAATGAAGATGGCAGCTCCCCAGGTGCCTAAAATGAAATTGGAAATTCCGGATGCCAGCAAAGATTATAGTTTCTTATTTCGCCTGGACCCGAACATAACCTACTCTCAAGGCTACTCACACCTGTTTAGCTTGGGTAGTTCCACCCTATACAGTATGAATCCTTTCGGATTGACAGGTTTTGGTTCATCTCCTCAAAACCTGCAGATGGGAAGCTTCCGACTGAAGAATGGCATGCGTATCAATACCTATGGAGAATACAACAAAGACGGATGGAAAGTTCCAAATCCTTCTGCTTTACCGTGGGAACGGAATAATTTTAAAGGCGCTTTTGAACTGAAATCAGCGAATGGATCGTTCGGCATAAGAATCGAAGTGCAACAAGGAAGAACAGCACCTTATTAAAGAAGATATGAATATGAAGAAAAAAATCTTGGTTATAGGCGCCAACGGGTTTACAGGACGCCGGATATTAAATGATTTGTCGCGCAACGACGAATACATTGTAACTGGCTGTTCTCTGCATGATGACATTGCTCCCGGTTCCGGAAATTATCGTTTTATCAGTGCAGACGTCTGCCAGATGGGAGAACAAAGTGCACTGTTCAGGGAAGTACGCCCTAATGTAGTGATCAACACTTCTGCCTTATCAGTTCCTGATTATTGCGAAGCTCACCATGAGGAAGCGGATAGTATCAACGTCAATGCTGTAGGACAATTGGCATTCCGGTGTGAAGCATCCGCTGCACGCCTTATCCATCTTTCTACCGACTTTGTATTCAACGGAGATACAACGCAGCTTTATACAGAAGTAGATACGCCTGATCCGGTCAACTATTATGGTGTCACCAAGCTGAAAGGTGAAAAACGGGCAGCTGAGTTATGTAGTAATTACGCCATTGCCCGTGTAGCAGTAGTCTATGGCGCTGCCTTACCGGGACAACATGGGAATGTACTACAATTGGTTGCCGACCGTTTAAGAAACAACGAAGAAATACGAGTCGTTTCCGACCAGTGGCGTACAGCAACTTATGTAGGTGATGTTTCGCAAGGAATAGAGAAGTTGATAAACTATCCTAATAATGGCATCTTCCATATCTGTGGTTCGGAATGTCTGACAATAGCTGATATTGCCTACCGCGTAGCAGATATCCTGAACCTGGACTATTCTTTAATTCTGCCAGTCACCACCAAGCAAATGGAAGAGGCAACTCCCCGCCCCCGTTTCAGTGGATTGAGCATAGAAAAAGCACGCAGGGAATTAGGATACCAACCACACACTCTGGAAGAAGGGATAAGACTCATGTTTAGTGTTTAGCGGTGAGTGATTAGTGATTAGCCAAGTTTGTATAACATTCCAACTACTAATCACTCACCACTAATCACTAAACAACGTTTCCGCAATCCCACTTTCTTTTTTATACATTCGTACCATTTCCAAGAGTTCATCTCCATACTTTTCCACTCCTTTTTTACCAAAGTAAGGAATGCGGAGAAGAGTGGCCTTATCTTCCGGCAATAAATTCGTAATACCGAGAATTGCCTTTTGTTGAATTACAGTATATACCGGTAATCCCAACCGGGATGCTTCTGCATTGCGCCATGCCACCAGACGCTTATACAATTCGGGATGCAGGATGTCCGAAGGTACTTCCACAGTTGCCGCCCTTTTACGTGCGGAACTACTTCCACCGTCTTCAGTTTCCTCTTTACGTTTTCTTCTTCCGGAGGAGTTGCCGCCGCGTTTTTCTCCTTTATCCTTGCCCAATGCGGCATCGTCAATGGAGAGGACGGACTTTTGTTTCAGATATTCGCCTACATGGAATCCCTTATCAATTACGAATTCCAGTAAATCGACTTTCAAGAGAAGCAAATCATCCAACTCTTCACTGACAGTCTTCAACTGTTTCTTCAGCTCTTTATTGTCAGATTCTACAATTGTACTACTTCTGATGGCGTCCAAGGGCATCAATTGTTCTTTGAAATATTCTGCACCCAAGTGAATGCGCTCCTGCAAACTTTTATCTGTAGCATAATCTGCCGCACCATCAACCAAGCGAGTATATTGTAAGCTAAACTTTTGAGCAACTTTCGTAATCTTCTCATGGAAACGTTCCGTTTCTGATTTATATTCAACCAGTAGTTTAGGATAGAGCTTGTACAAGTGTTCATCCACCAATCTCACAAAACGCTTCAATGCCAGTTCCAATGGTAAGAAATCAAACAATCCTGATAACAATTCCAGAAAATACGCTTGTTGCAATCTCCGGTAACGCGTTTCATCAGGCTCATTTCTACGTGCATCTTCTGTAAAGGTATCCACAGCACTGTCACTGATTACTGCCCTGGCAGATAATGGAGCACTTAATACCAGACCTTCCAACGTCTTGCAACGGCTCAGAGCCACATACGTCTGTCCGTGTGCAAAGGAAGCGCTGGCATCAATTATTGCACGCTCAAACGTCAACCCCTGACTTTTATGAATGGTTATAGCCCATGCCAGTTTCAGTGGGAATTGTTTGAAGACTCCCTCTATATCTTCTGTAATCTCTTTTGTCTCTTCATCCAGCACGTACTTTGCATTGGTCCATTCTTCTTCTTGCAGCATGAAGACGTCCTCACTTCCTTTGCTACGTACCTCAATGCCTAAAGCGGATACATTTACCACCTCACCGATCATACCATTGTAATAACGGTGTTCACCGGATGAATCGTTCTTTACAAACATGATTTGCGCACCACGTTTTAACTCCAGTACTTCATCAGTAGGATAAGAATATTCCGGAAATTTACCATCTATCTGGGCACGGAAGGTAAAAGAACGTCCGGGCAGTTGTGCCAGTTCATATTCATTGATACGTTGCGCCTGGTAATTATGGGTGGTAAGTTGGATATATCCTTCCTCTTTCGCAGGATTGAAATTTGGAATGTATCTACAGTTCAGTTCATCCAACAAAGTTTTGTCACAACGATTCTCCCGGATACGGTTCAACATGTCCAGAAAATGAGTATCACTCTGTCGATAAACTTTCTTTAATTCAATGGTACAGTACTCCGATTGCCTCAATGCACGGCTGGAAAAGAAATAGGGAGTATCATAATAGCGGTTTAGCATCTGCCATTCTTCGTCTTTGATTACCGGAGCAAGTTGCTGTAAATCTCCGATCATCAATAATTGTACACCGCCAAAAGGCTTGCTACGATCACGGAAACGACGCAACACATCGTCTATCGCATCCAAGAGGTCGGCACGTACCATACTGATTTCGTCAATAACGAGCAGGTCTATACTACGCATGATGTTAAGCTTCTCTTTTCCGAAACGGAAACGGTACTGAGCCTTACCGTCCGCACTGAATGAAGTATCGGGCACGTAAGGGGCAAAAGGTAACTGGAAAAAAGAATGAATAGTTACACCACCTGCATTAATAGCCGCAATGCCTGTCGGGGCAAGAACAACCATACGCTTAGGGCTTCCGGATTTCAATTGTCGCAGGAATGTAGTTTTTCCGGTACCTGCTTTACCAGTCAGGAAGAGATGAGTGCCTGTATTTTCTATAAATTGCCATGCAAGTGACAATTCCGGGTTTTGTTCCATTATTTCATAAATGTTGTTTGGAGGTGTAAAGGTAACATAAATAAAAGAGGAAAAGCTCCCATCGGCACATCTTTTTACATGAAAATGAAAAAAGCTACAAGTTACGAGCTACAAGCTACAAGTACCTTTCGGAATATAGCGCAGCCACTCGTAGCTTGTAGCTTATTTACTTCAGACTTCCCGCAATTATATCCAATAATTCGTTTGTAATCGCTTGCTGTCTGCTCTTATTATATTGCTTCGTCAAATCTTGTATCAGTTCATTCGCATTATCTGTTGCAGTCTGCATGGCAAGTGTGCGGGCAGCATGTTCAGAGGCATTGGAATCTTGAAGTACGGTAAAAAGTTTCTGGCTCAACACCTTTGGTAACAAATCTGCAATCAGTTGCCCGACAGATGGCTCCACTATATAATCATTTTGAAAACCGCGTTTTCCCGATCCTTCTGTTGCAGCAGTTGCTTCCACCTTACTCAAATCAATAGGAAGATATTCCTCACGCGTTAGTATCTGTGACCCCATCGACTTGAAGTGATGATAGATCAGCTCTACACGGTCGATTTGTTTTTCTACAAACTCTTGCATCAATAATCCTGCAAGTTCATATGCTTGCACATAGGATGGTTTCTCGGCCATCGTTTGATAGCTTCCTTGCGGTGTATAGCCCAATTTCTTGGTAGCTTGTTCCACTTTCTTCCCTATAGGATATATCAGAATGTTTTCCTTACCAAGTGATTTATATTCTGCCAGCGTTTCTCCAAGCATCTTTACTACATTTGCATTAAATGCACCGCATAGCGAACTATTAGACGAAAAAACCACTACCGCTACCCGTGTCACAGGTCGCACTTCGGTATAAGGCGACTCGAACGTGGCATCTGTAGACAAGAAGTTCGTCAGAATCTCATTCAGTTTCTGTTGATAAGGCAACATATTCTCAATCCGCGATTGTGCTTTGTGCAACTTTGCGGATGCCACCATCTTCATCGCCGATGTAATCTGACGCGTACTCTTGACGGAGTTTATTCTGTTTTTTACTTCTTTTAAAGAACCCATAGCATCTTTTTTAGTGGTAAGTGATTAATGATTAGTGATAAGTGACGAATGTCATATTTGTCTCTTATCACTAAGCCTAAATCACTAATCCAAATATTGTTTCGACATGAGATCCGCAGTCTCCTCTATCTTCTTGCAAACATCATCATCAATGACGCCACTCTTCAATACATCGAGTACATCCGCACGATGATTCATTTCAAGTGTTTCCAGAAAACTACGTTCAAAATCAGTCACCTTATCTAACGGAACATTACGCAACAGTCCATGAGTACCACAATAAAGAATGGCAATCTGCTTCTCTACCGGCATCGGACTATATTGCGGTTGAACCAACAAACGGGTATTCTTTTGTCCCTTGTCAATGGTCAGTGCTGTAACAGGGTCCATATCGCCACTGAACTTTGTAAATGCTTCCAGTTCACGATATTGCGCCTGGTCTATCTTTAATGTACCGGCCACTTTCTTCATCGCCTTAATCTGCGCATTACCACCCACACGACTCACAGAAATACCTACGTTAATAGCCGGACGGTTACCTTGGTTAAACAAGTCAGTATCAAGGAATATCTGTCCATCAGTGATAGAAATCACATTCGTCGGAATATAGGCAGATACGTCTCCTGCCTGCGTTTCGATGATAGGCAATGCAGTCAGTGATCCGCCACCCTTCACTTTACCTTTCAAGCTTTCCGGCAAATCATTCATTTCACGTGCCACTTCTTCCTGATTAATAATACGTGCTGCACGCTCCAGCAAACGGGAGTGCAGATAGAAGATATCACCCGGATACGCTTCACGTCCTGATGGACGGCGTAAAATCAGTGATACTTCACGATAAGCTACAGCCTGCTTAGAAAGGTCATCGTAAACTACCAATGCATGGCGACCGGTATCACGGAAGTATTCACCAATGGCAGCACCTGCAAACGGAGCATAATACTGCAACGCAGCCGGATCACCTGCCGTAGCAGCAACAACAATCGTATAATCCATTGCACCATTCTCACGCAAGGTATTCACGATAGTAGCTACAGTCGAACCTTTCTGGCCTATAGCTACATAAATACAATATACCGGATCTCCTGCCTCATAATTGGCGCGCTGATTAATAATTGTGTCAATAGCAATAGCCGTCTTTCCAGTCTGACGGTCACCGATGATCAACTCACGTTGTCCGCGACCGATAGGTATCATGGCATCCACGGCTTTCAATCCGGTTTGCAACGGCTGATTTACAGGCTGACGAAAGATAACACCCGGCGCTTTACGTTCCAAAGGCATCTCACATAGCTCTCCACCAATGAGTCCTTTACCGTCCAGTGGTGCTCCCAGCGGATCTATAACACGCCCCAGCATACCCTCTCCCACCATAATGGAAGCGATTCGCTTGGTACGCTTTACGACGTAGCCTTCTTTTATTTTATCTGTAGGGCCCAGCAAAACAGCACCTACGTTGTCCTCCTCCAGATTCATCACAATCGCCTTGATACCGTTATCGAACTCCAACAGTTCGTTTGCTTCGGCATTGCGCAGCCCATAGATACGTGCCACACCGTCACTGACTTGCAGCACCGTACCGATTTCATCCAACTGCACACGGGTATCGATTCCCTCTAACTGGTGACGGAGAATATCGGAGACTTCGCTTACTTTTATATTTTCAGACATGATTCTATTTACGATTTAGTTATTTACGATTTACGATTGAAATTTCCTTAAGTCCGATCCACTACTTACAATGTAGAGTAGCTCTAATCGTAAATCATACGATTCTTCTGTTCTTATCAATGAACTGTTGTTTCACTCTCTTTAGTTGCGTGGCGATGCTGGCATCCAGTCGGAAATCGTTGATATCAAAGATGAAGCCCCCTTCTATCGAAGGATCAACTTCAGTTTGTAACTCCATCTGTGCATGTAGCAAAGTAGAAGCACTATCTCGAATGCGTTCCCAAACGTCCCGGCTCACAGGTACAGCTGTAATCAGCTTTCCTACGCCGATATGCTTCAATTTCCTGTATAGATCAAGATAAGTCAGACAGATGTACTGCAAATAGTATTCCCGACGATTTTTCAACACAAGTGTTATGAAACGGGAGAACTCCCGGCTCACTTCTCCATTGCCCACGGCAGCAGTACAAATCAGAGCAAATTTCTCCTTAATCTTCAAAATAGGGTTATCCAACGCTTCCCGTAAATCAGGATGCTTACGGAAGCTCCGTTCCAGCATACGCAATTCATGGTATACGCAGTCTTCAGCCCCCGTACCTTTCACGTATTCTATCAACGCTTTGGCATATCGCATCGAAACAATTCCTATATCCATTTCCTTTAATTATTAGTGATTAGCGACTCATAATCAGCATTGCGCTAATCACTCATCGCCAATCGCTTTATCGCTACTTAATTGCTTCTTGAGGCTGCCAGTACTTCGTCCAGCATCCGGTCTATCATCTCCATCTGTTCATGCTCTTCATCCAGATTCTTACGAATTACTTTCTCCGCAATATCTACAGAAAGCACGGCAACCTGTCGACGAATATCACGTATTGCCTCTTCTTTTTCTTGCTGTATCTGCTTCTTCACATCGTCCAGCTCTTTCTGCGCAGCGACTTCCGCCTGCTTGCGTGCTTCGACGATAATCTTGTCACGCTCGTGCATCGCCTCCCGCAGAATGCGTCCTTGCTCCTTATTGGCAGCAGCAACCAATGCTTCACTCTCAGCTTTCAGCCTTTGAAGTTGCGCATTAGCTTCTTTTGCCACTTCCAGCGATTGGTCAATGTAGGTTCTGCGACCTTCTACCATTTTGGTAATGACAGGAAAGCCATACTTCGCCAACACCACGAACACCACGCCGAACGACAAAAGCATCCAGAACAGCAGACCACTATCGGGTAATAACAATGACATAATTTTATCTACGTTTTAATTATAAGAAGAACACTAACAGACACACAACTACCGCCAACAGGGCAACACCTTCAATCAATGCAGCGGCAATAATCATGTTCATACGAATGTCTCCTGATGCTTCTGGCTGGCGGGCAATAGCCTCCATAGCTGAACCACCAATTTTACCAATACCTAAACCTGCGCCAATAACGGCAAGTCCGGCGCCAATTGCTGCACCTAATTTACTAATTCCGGCTGCAGCTGCAGTAGCTTGCAATAATACAGATAGTAACATAATTCTTAATTTTTAAATGGTTTATTATTAATTGTTGTTTTCTTTCACTTTAACTTCTTTATGTTCTTCCTGAGCCAATCCGATAAATACGGCAGACAACATAGTGAATACATATGCCTGGATAAATGCTACCAGTAACTCCAACGCATTCATAAAGATGTTGAACAGCACAGAGGCCACGGTAAGCGTACCGTTAAGCGCAGGTCCCATACTGGCGGAAATAAAGATCAGACATGTTAACACCAACATTGCCATGTGTCCAGCCAACATATTGGCAAAAAGACGAATCATTAAGGCAAATGGTTTGGTGAAGATACCGAAGAATTCAATAAATGGCATCATCGGTACAGGAACCTTCAGCCACCAAGGCACATCCGGCCAAAAAATATCTTTCCAATAGGTTTTCGTTCCGAACAGGTTGACGGCAACAAATGTAAAAAGTGCCAGAACCATCGTAATAGCAATATTACCCGTCACATTAGCTCCACCCGGGAAAATGGGAATCAACCCCATGATATTATTTATAAAGATGAAGAAGAACGCTGTCAGCAGGTAAGGAGCAAACTTCCGATACTTCGGCCCTACACAACTCTTAATGATATCGTCGTTCACCATCATTATAAACATCTCCATAAATCCGATGAAGCCGCCCGGAGCCGCACTACCTTGCGGATGTTTGCGATACCACTGGGCAACGGCCAGAATAATGACAAGTAGCAATACGCTGTTAATCAACAGTGACAGTGTCACTTTTGTAATAGAAATATCCCAGGGACGTATTTCGTTTCCGGCTGCATCATGCTCAACCAACTTACCTTCGTACCTGCTACCTGCCGGAGCTATAAAGAATCCTTCATAGGATCCTCCATTTTCTTCCAATCGTGAAGAGAGGAAAGTGTGCCAACCAGTCTGCGAGCTATATACAATAATAGGTAATGGGATAGTGACGTGCGTTTTTCCCCATGTGGTAATATGCCACTCGTAAGCATCGCCAATGTGCCCGAAGACGATCTCTTTCACATCCACCGTGTTTTCTTTCTGTTCGGTAGAAGTGACATCATCCCGTTTGGCTACGCTGTCAAGTTCCGCTTCAATCCCCTGTGCCATAACAGGCAAGGTAGTAAGCAGCATTCCCAGCATCAGGAATATTCCGGTCAATAGATTATGCATTTGTTTCATTTTTCTTTTCTTTTTTCTGTTTCTTTCCTACTTCATAAGTAAAAAAGAACCAAGTCTCATATATCAGATAGACTATATAGTAAAGGATGAATGTCAGCAGGAATAACTTAGCTTCTTCCCGCACTGCAAAGCAGTACACCACCAAGAGTATCACAGAGAGCAACATCTTCATCACCTTCATCGCCATGTAAAGCAGCAACATCTTTTGCGGGGCATGCTTACGGCAAGCATCAAACATAGATATTTCAAAAAGCCCGAACAAGAAGAAATATACCGGAATGAAAGGATATCCTCCAAAATAATGTCCAGGCAATAAATAATGTAAAATCCCTGCGCCTACCCATCCTGCTATTAATGTCAACAGGGTGATCTGATATAAAAAATTGCGCTTTGTCAAGCTGATACTCATAGTATTATTTAAAATTAAGAATGAAAGAATTAAGGATGAAAAGACTATTGTCAGTCTACGCAGGCAGAAACCACTCCACCACTTAACTCAATGAAACCACCCTCTATGTCAAGAGTCTGTTCTTCTCCTTCTGTCGGTACATACATCACCTTACCTTCACGAAGCGAAGACACAATGGGTGCATGTTGCGGAAGGATGGTAAACGTTCCTATCGTACCAGGTAGCGTTACACTTTCCACTTCTCCATTATAAATTTCCTTTTCAGGAGACACTATGTTCAAATACAACTTCTTCATAGCCTCTTTCCTTCTTTTATTTTTTAATTATTTACCTGATCCAGCAATTTCTGTCCTTTCTCTATCGCTTCTTCAATCGTACCGACATTCAAGAAAGCAGGTTCGGGTAGATAGTCCACCTCACCATCCAGAATCATCTTAAAGCCTTTGATAGTGTCTTCTATGGGCACCATCGTTCCCGGTACACCTGTAAATTGTTCAGCAACGGCAAAAGGCTGAGATAAGAAACGTTGCACGCGACGTGCACGATTCACCAATGTACGGTCGGCATCCGAAAGTTCTTCCATACCAAGGATAGAAATAATATCCTGTAATTCCTTGTTACGTTGCAGAATTTGTTTCACCCGTTGCGCCACTTCATAATGCTCTTCTCCCACAACATGCGGGTCGAGGATACGTGAAGTAGATTCCAGCGGATCAACGGCAGGATAAATACCTAACTCAGTAATTTTACGGCTCAATACCGTCGTGGCATCCAGGTGCGTAAATGTAGTAGCAGGTGCCGGGTCAGTCAAGTCATCGGCAGGCACATATACAGCCTGTACAGAGGTTATAGATCCATTTCGGGTAGAAGTAATACGCTCCTGCATAGCACCCATTTCAGTAGCCAGCGTCGGTTGGTAACCTACAGCCGAAGGCATACGTCCCAACAAAGCGGACACTTCGGAACCTGCTTGTGTGAAACGGAAAATATTATCGATAAAAAACAAGATATCACGTGAACCACCAGTTTCAGCACCTTGGTCACGGAAAGCTTCCGCCACCGTCAGCCCGGACAATGCTACTGATTGACGCGCACCGGGAGGTTCGTTCATCTGGCCGAATATCAAGGATACCTGTGATTTCTCCACTTCACTGTAATCTACCTTAGATAAATCCCAGTTTCCTTCTTCCATACTTTTCTTGAACTCTTCACCATAACGAATAACACCGGATTCAATCATTTCACGCAGCAAGTCGTTACCTTCACGGGTACGCTCTCCTACTCCCGCAAACACAGAAAAACCATGTTGTTTCTTAGCAATGTTATTAATGAGTTCCTGGATAAGCACTGTTTTACCTACACCAGCACCACCGAACAAACCGATCTTACCACCCTTACTGTAAGGTTCCAGCAAGTCGATAACCTTGATACCTGTATAGAGCACCTCTTGTACGGTAGTCAAATCTTCAAACTTAGGAGGATCACGGTGGATGGGATAAGCACCGGCACGGTCTAACTCTTTCATACCATCAATGGAATCACCCACTACATTCATCAACCGACCTTTAATCTGGTCGCCCACCGGCATGGTAATAGGACCGCCTGTGGGATACACTTTCATACCTCTTTGTAAACCGTCCGTACTATCCATTGCTACAGTTCTCACTGTATTTTCGCCAATGTGTTGCTGCACTTCTACGATTAATGTTTTTCCGTTTGATCTTTTTATCTCCAGTGCGTCGTGGATACTTGGAAGCATCAGTTCGGCATCCGTACCTTCAAAATAGACGTCTACTACCGGTCCGATGACCTGAGAGATATGTCCGATAATTTGTGACATAAGCAATCTTTTTATATAATTTCTCTTTTTCTAAACTCTACAAGTCGCGTTCTTGTCATTCCGCTGCTATGAGCTTAACACCTATTGAATAGTTTTTGTTCAAAGCTTCAAATCTTAATTTTTACGGAATAGTTACATAAGCAACTTTGCAAATGTAAACACAAAAACTTTCAGGTTGTACTCTATGAAAACGTTTTTTCTATAAATTATACCCTTTTGAACTATTATTACTACAATCAGAACAAAAAAGCGACATCCATTTAACGTTGCTTAAACATTCATCAACAGATGCAAAGAAGGAATTCCACTATTTTTGTATGAACAAAACATCATTTGGTAAGTTATATTTTGAAGTATAAATTTAATGAAAGGAAAAAGTATGAATTCACATCAAAATCCATTCGCAGGAAACACCCCACAGGATGTAACCGAAAGACAAGGTGAAAATGCCATTTTCATCGTTTACGGATTAAATCAATCTCCTGATGCCGTCGACAAAGTAAAAGATGTATGTGCCAATTTCTCAGCGTTAATACGTAGTATGCGTAATCGCTTTCCCGATGCACAGTTCAGTAGCACGATAAGTTTCAGTGCTAATGTATGGGATCGTATTTTCCCTGGCAGGGGGAAACCCAAAGAATTGGAAACTTTCAAAGAAATAAGGGGAAGTAAATATACAGCTGTATCCACTCCCGGTGATATACTGTTTCATATCCGGGCACGGCAAATGGGGCTATGTTACGAATTTGCTTCTATCATCGACGAAAAACTGAAGGGGGCTGTCGAAGCTATTGATGAAACTCACGGTTTCAGATATATGGATGGTAAAGCAATCATTGGCTTCGTAGATGGAACAGAATCTCCAGCCGTAGACGAGAATCCTTATCATTTTGCCGTAGTTGGTGAAGAAGATCCGGATTTTGCGGGTGGAAGTTATGTATTTGTACAGAAGTATATTCACGATATGAATGCCTGGAATGCGCTTCCGGTAGAAGAGCAGGAAAAGGTGATAGGACGAAGAAAGTTCAATGATGTGGAATTGTCGGATGAAGAAAAGCCTGCAAATGCACATAATGCTGTAACAAATATTGGAGATGATTTAAAAATAGTACGTGCCAATATGCCATTTGCCAATACTTCAAAAGGAGAATACGGTACTTATTTCATTGGATATGCAAGTACATTCAGTACTACGCGCCAGATGTTGGAAAGTATGTTTATCGGGAATCCTGTAGGCAACACCGACCGCTTGCTTGATTTTAGTACTGCGGTTACCGGGACCCTGTTCTTTGCACCGTCTTACGATCTACTTGGAGAAGATTAGCAGTTCGCCCCCATGCTGGGCAAACATAAAAAAAGGCTATCTATCCCAGACAGCCAATCTTTTGTTAACCTTAAATCTAATACTATGAAAAACACATTGCAAAGATACGGCTTTTCTTGATTTCTCCAAATTTCAGAGCCTTTACAGGACATTTTACAACAAGGTTTAATAATTCTATCGATCTTGTTAACAATTTGACAAAGAAAAGAGAGTATTACACTATATTTTTAAACAGGAATTAAGAATATTGTAAAGCAGAGGGGCAATCAGCCTCTCTGTTTGTTTATTAATTCCTGTTTCTGATACCGGATTTCCAGAGAAGAATATCTATTCAACTATAGTGGGCCTCTGCATATAATATGCAGAAGTCCCGTTATGATAATAGTTCTCTTTTATGGAAGTACATTTAAAACCATTTTTTTCATATAAATGAATAGCCGGGGAATTAGAAACATTCACCTCCAAAGTAATTCTCTTTAAGCCTTGTTTTTGGGCAATAACAGCTATCTGATCTATTAGTAATTGCCCCACTTTCTTGCCACGAAAATCAGGATGAACAGCTATCGAATAGATACGTAGACTACAAGCACGTTGATTTATCAACACACTAAAATAGCCCCCCACCCTTTGCTGATATTCTGCTACACAAAAGTATCCTTTTGCTTGAGAAATAAGATAAACAAACTGACGTTTTGAAAAACTATCTTTATCAAAACAAATTTGTTCTATCTCCATAATTGACGGAATATCATCAATTTCAGCCAAACGAAGTATAAATCGCTGTTCCATACGAATTAGAAACGTTTTACATCCAACATACGCCAAAAGTTATTCAGCAACCGATAGTAGAGTTCGTCTCCCAGAATGGCATCTTCTAACCCATGGTCAATGCTGGGATTATCATTTATCTCAATAACAATAGCACGGTCATTTACCATTTTCAAATCTACTCCATACAGGCCTTTCCCAATAAAAGAGGCCGCGCGCAGCGCTGTATCCAATACCTTACGTGGCACTTGATAAATAGGAATAGTCTCCACCAGTCCGCAACGGCTCCGTCCGGAAGAATAATGGCAATAGATTTGCCAATGTCCCTTAGCCATATAATACTTACACGCATAGAGAGGCTCTCCATTCAAAATGCCGATACGCCAGTCAAAATCTGTTGGAGCGAACTCCTGAGCCAGCAGTATAGATGACTTATCAAACAATACTTTCAACGCTTCATCCAACTCGATCTCATTATTGACTTTCTTCATACCGATAGAGAAAGAGCCATCTGGGATTTTCAGGATAAAAGGACTACCAAGTTGTTCCGTAATCTCCTCATAAGAGTTGACATTCGATTTGAATAGTAACATGGAAAGCGGTGCCGGAATCTTTTCCTTCTCAAACAATTCTTTCAGATAAACCTTATTGGTACAGCGGATAATAGATTGAGGATCATCTATAACAGCCAACCCATTTTGTGTGGCCAATTGTGAAAGCCGGAACGTGTAATGGTTTAACGAAGTAGTGGTACGAATAAATAAGGCATCAAACTCCATCAGTCGTGTGGCATCTTCTTCAGTTAGCAATTCGGCATGAATATCCATCTTCTTAGCCAGTTCAAGTAGTTTGTGAAGTGCCTTTTTATCGCTTGGCGGAAATTTCTCATCCGGATCATACAGTATAGCCAGGTTGTATCTTGCCGATTTCGAAGCCTGAGGATTGCGCCACACTTTTCTGTTAAACAAATCCAGAGCATTAGCGAAATAATCCTCTTCCTCATTATTCAATGACCCCAAAGGTAAAAACTGAATATTTTCTATCTGATTCTTATGTCGCGTATTTAATGTAACCCGCAATAAAGGAGCCGGATAATTCTCAAAAATAAAACGGGCTATACGCTCCAATCCTTTCTCTTTGCAAGTGCCAAAGTATACATTCAGAGACCAAAGATCATCGGTTATTTCATTTTTCTGAATCCATTGATAACAAAGCTTTTGAAGATTGCTATCCATACGGATACCTGCACCTGCTTCCACCTTATTAATTATATCTACTCCGGGAATAACTTTATGCCCCCTCGTTTGGGCTAATAACGAGCAATAATAGCCTTCGGAGTTATAGCTATAATCATTACTCAGGTTGATTACTAATTTACGATCCTTTCCCGGTGATTTATACTTCAGGTAGTCAGATACTGTTAAAATGCTGTTTGTTTTGGAATATGGCTTCCAATCATCCAAGCTGTCTACAAGGATCAATACATTGTTCATTTCGTCTTTTTAAAAAAGTGCCCGAAAGTAGTGAATTAAATGATACAAAATATCGCAGACTCAATAATTATTTTCAAGAGATGAAAACAACTCTGTTTTTGCTCAAAAATAATAGGAGGAAATCTAAAATTATTCTGCATATTCTCTTAAATTTGCGCTTCAAATTTAGAGTAAATAACACCTATGAATACAACTATCGCAATCATTTTCGGTGGACAATCTGCCGAACATGAAGTTTCTTTGAAATCAGCTACTAATATATTCAATGCAATAGATAGAAGCAAGTTTAACCCCTTATTAATAGGCATTGACAGAGCAGGAAATTGGTTTTATAACCCAGAGTATAAGATGCAGAATATCAATCTGGCAAAAGATGATTATTTTGCAGACGCCACCAGTGTTTATATGACTCATTCTTCTGAAAAGATTGAGATTATAAGTAAAGGTACAAATATGGTTATAGAGAATATTGATGTAGCGTTTCCCATTGTACACGGAACATTCGGAGAAGACGGAACTTTGCAGGGCTTTCTAAAATCAATAAACATCCCCTTCGTTGGTCCGGATGTATTAGGTTCTGCCATAGCAATGGATAAGGATGTAACAAAGTGCTTACTGAAAGCTGCCAATATTCCTGTTGCCGACTCTTATACATTATATAAATACAATCCTTCCGAATTTTTATATAGTGAGATTGTGTCCGTATTGGGACTTCCTCTTTTCGTAAAACCTGCCAATGCGGGTTCATCCGTAGGTGTAAGCAAAGTTACGAATGAAGATGAATTTACAATAGCATTATCTACTGCATTCCAATATGATAATAAAATTCTGGTAGAAGAAGCCATTATAGGAAAAGAAATCGAATGTGCCGTATTAGGTAATGAACATGTACGGGCATCCGTAGTGGGAGAAATTGTAGCAACCAAAGATTTTTATTCTTATGATGCTAAATATATAAGTTCAACCGGAGCAAAATTGCAAATTCCGGCTGAAATAAACGCCGAAATGTCCGGACAGATCAGAGAATGTGCAGTAAAAGCATTTAAGACCATTTGCTGTGAAGGTATGGCACGAGTTGATTTCTTCCTGACTGAAGATAATAGATTTGTATTGAATGAAGTCAATACCTTACCAGGCTTTACGGAAATCAGTATGTATCCTAAACTTTGGGAACAAACAGGCATTCCATATAAAGACCTGATAACCGAATTAATATCCTTGTCTCTGCAAAGGCATGAGCGTGATTCGAAGTTATCCATAAAAATATGATCTTCTAAAACGTCTTTGTCAGCAACAAACAAAAGCCTCCCAGGGTTGTTTCTAATAGCAACTAAAAACAGACCTTGATTATGAAAAAGTTTAATTTCAGTTTATTGGCAGGCTTGTTGTTGCTGATATCTGCTTCCGTATGCGCAGAAAATACTCCGGAAAAAGTACAGGAAACTTTCAAAAAGATGTATCCTAAAGTGACGACCGTGGAATGGATGCATAAAAGTGATTACCACATTGCCGGATTCGTTTCAGATAGCCACGAAATGAACGCCTGGTTCGGAAACAATGCCCAATGGATAATGACGGAGACAAACGTCGAAAGCCTGGAAGATGTCCCTGCTCCCGTAGCTAAAGCATTTATGCAGACAGAGACCCCTCCTATACAAATCAGATATATAAAGATAATTACCTTCCCCAAAATGCCTACTGTAGTAATCATCGATATAGAAGAGTATAACTCTGACAGAGAAATTCAGCTTTTCTATGCTCCTGACGGTAAACTACTACAGAGCCTCGATGTATCCGGTGGTGATGGAGAAATCTATCCCGAGTTATTCGGGTAATACAAAATTCTTACCAAATATAAGAACAATTGAACAAAACAGAATGTTATCTATAAAAACAACTATAAATAGCAAGACTTATGAGTAGACGTTCACAGCTGGAGCATGAAGTATCATTAGCTCAAAAACGTATTAAGGAAGCTCCCCAAAATACGCCGGCAAACATCAGAAAAATTTGGGAACAAGAGTTGGTTGAACTTGAAGTAGAACTGAACAACCTGACTGACGACGAAGAAGATAATAACGATTAGCAACCTCTGACAATGAAATGGGATAATCAACTGATAAATCATTTGCAATGGTCGAATGCGATCATTAATCGTGAGGGCAAAGAAATCGTAGCACAGGAAATTGCTGCAATGGCGAAAGAAGGTGATGTGATTGGGGCTGGTTCCGGCTCTACTGTCTACCTTACATTATTTGCATTGGCGGAACGTATTCGCAAAGAATCTCTGTACATAGAGGTTATCCCTGCCTCTGCTGAAATTTCCATGACCTGCATACAACTGGGTATACCACAAACCACTCTTTGGAATAAACGTCCGGATTGGGCTTTTGATGGTGCTGATGAAGTAGATCCGGAACGGAGTCTGATAAAAGGACGTGGTGGAGCCATGTTCAAAGAAAAACTTCTGATAAAAAGTAGTGGTAAGAATTTCATTATTGTTGATGACACAAAACTGGTTGATCATTTGGGGAGCCGCTTTCCAATACCTGTAGAAGTCTTTCCAAGCGCATTGACTCTTGTAGAGAGTGAGATGCAGCGATTAGGAGCTTCCGAAATAACACTGCGTCTTGCCAGTAGAAAAGACGGGCCTATTTTGACTGAAAATGGTAATTTTATTCTTGATACCCGCTTCAGTTACATTGATCCTTCTTTGGAAGAAAATTTAAAAGCGATTACCGGAGTAATTGAAAGCGGACTTTTTATCGGATATGATGTTGAAATAGTAGTCGCGAAATAAAAAACATCCACATTTATTTGATGAAATCATTCTTTTTTACGAGATTTGTGAAATCTAATCATATAAATATTCACAAAGATGGAAAAGAATAAAGATGATTTTTTTAAGAGCTTGTGGAAAATATTCGAGAAAAGACTCACAGAGATACTAAAGCCCATCGCAGAAAAACTTAATAGCGAATTTGAAAAAGAATGCTTGATGCATTACTTGCTAAAAGGCGGAGAAACCCTTATTGTAAGCGATGATGTGTTTAAAAGGATCGCCGAAGAAGCTGTTAAGGAGCAAGAGAAAGCCGGTGGTAAACTACAGGGCGCTACCACTGTGAAAATCAACGGTAAGCAATACTACTCTAAATGCATATCCTTCTACAACAACGATGAATTTGATTATGCCTTAGGTTGTGCAACTGTATTTTTTGACGAGAGTGGAACTCCGGTAGGATTAAGAGATTACTATGATTTTGATCCGGCAGAACATCGAGGAGACATGGAAGAAAAACTGACCCAAATTATGGCAGAATTGGAAAAGACACCTTTTGGTGGAAAACCATACGATATATTATATGGAATATATATCTAAATATTAAAGTAAAAAACAGTTGCCAAATTTTCCATGGCAACTGTTTTTCTTATATAAAGTAAATCTTAATATACTTCTACTTTTTCAGCAATACGTTTTGCTTTGTCCCGTAATGCATCCAAATCTGAATTCAGCGGTGCATAACACAATACTACTCCCATACGACGGTTAACACGTGTTGTCGGTTTACCAAAAATGCGAATATAGGTATCCTCTTCTTTTGTCACCTCCTCAATACCCCGATAATTCGGACGTTTCTGGCTGGCAATTGTTGAGAGAATAACAGCACTGGCTCCTATTCTTTCCTGCTTTATATTTGGAATGGGCAGGCCGAGTACTGCACGCAAATGAAGTTCAAACTCATTCAGATTTTGTGTACCGGCTAAAGTCACCATACCCGTATCATGTGGACGCGGAGAAAGTTCCGAGAAATACACTCCATTTTCATGACTCAAGAAAAATTCAACTCCCCAAAGACCGGCACCCGTCAGAGCACGTGTTACTTTTTCAGCCATTTTCTGTGCTTCTTTCAAGTGAGCAGGATCAATGTGAGCAGGCTGGAAACTTTCGCGATAGTCTCCCCCCTTTTGTACATGACCGATAGGAGGACAAAATAATGTAGGACCATTCTTTTGCGTTACAGTAAGCAGAGTTATTTCGCTATCAAACTTTATAAATTCTTCAATAATAAGTTCCTTTATATCACCACGACTACCGTTGCAACCATATTCCCAAGCATGTTCCAGTTCATCCGCACTCTTCACAAGAGACTGTCCTTTTCCTGAAGAAGACATCAATGGTTTCACCACACAAGGAAAACCTATTTTCTCAGAAGCAGCCTTTAACTCATCGAAAGATTTGGCATAAAAATATTTAGCTGTTTTCAAGCCCAATTCCTGAGCAGCAAGATCACGTATAGCCTTGCGATTCATAGTAAAATTCACAGCACGTGCACTGGGTACTACCTGAATACCTTCTTTTTCAAAATCATAAAGACGTTCTGTACGAATGGCCTCAATTTCCGGTACAATAATATCCGGCTGGTGTTTGCGTACTACACGTTCCAAAGCATCGCCGTCAAGCATACTGAACACCTCACATTCATCAGCCACTTGCATGGCCGGCGCTCCGGCATACGAGTCGCAGGCAATGATATATTGGCCTTTACGTTGGGCAGAAATAACGAACTCCTTACCCAGTTCACCGGAACCTAACAATAAAATCTTCTTCATTTTTGCTATGTGTTTATATTAAGAAGCACAAATGTACATAAAAAAATAAGTAGCTACTGCTTTAAATAATTGAAAAAACGAATGGATAGCTCATTTTTATCTGTATCTTTGTACCATAAACAATAGGGTTTATTCTGAAATCTTCTTTGTGCATGTTTGCCTTTGCGGAATTCCGCAAATTATTCCATTCCAAATTTGACCTCATAATCAGCTCCTTTGTTCATTATACGATTTAATTGTTGTATGCTAATCTCAAAATGATTGCATGCTACCATTAGTCAGAAAAACTAAGTGCAGTGTTTTTAAACTGCATAATATATAATAATTTTAGAATGGCAGTAAAAAGAGTAACATCAAGTAAAAGAGACAGAGAAAAAGCGAAACAGAGTAAGCGAGAAGAAAAACAGAAAAGAAAAGAAGAACGCTTGAGCAGCGGTAGCCGTAGTTTCGAAGAGATGCTGGCATACGTAGACGAAAACGGTATTCTTCATTCTACACCCGAAGGTGTAAAGCCTAAAGAAGAAATAGATGCTTCTGAAATAGAAATATCAATTCCTAAAAAAGGCGAAGCAGAAGAAATTCTGCCTTTAAACGGACGCATTGAACATTTTAATGTATCCAGAGGTTATGGTTTTATAAAAGATTTAGGAAGTGGTGAAAAATATTTTTTCCATATTACTTCTGCTCCTGAAGGTATAACGGAAGGAGACAACGTTACATTTGAAATTGAACGCGGTACGCGAGGTATGAACGCCGTGCGGATCTCAATCATTAATAAATAACAATTTTAACTTACAAAAAGAAATGAACATTTATGTTGCAAACTTAAGCTGGAACACAAACAGTGACAGCTTACAGGAATTATTTTCACAGTATGGCGAAGTAACTTCAGCCTACATTATTAACGACAGAGAGACGGGACGTTCACGCGGTTTCGGCTTCGTAGAAATGCCGAATGATGAAGAAGGTCAGAAGGCTATTGACACTCTTAACGAAACAGAATTTGAAGGCAAGAATATCGCAGTAAGCGTAGCTCGCCCTAGAACAGAAAGACCTGCAGGCGGCAACCGTAGTGGTGGTTACGGCGGCGGTAACCGTGGTGGCGGTTACGGCGGTGGCAACCGTGGCGGTGGTTACGGCGGTGGCAATCGTGGTGGTGGCTATGGCGGCGACCGCGGTGGAAGATATTAATCTTACAGCTAAACAACAAATGAGAACTGTTCGGAATAATTTCCGGACAGTTTTTTTTATGCCCCTGTTCCATCTATTATATATCAATAATATCTATATTTGCATATATGGTAACAAGCAAACATATTATACTGACACTTTCACTGCTACTGTGCAATGTGTGTATCTACGCTGCTACAGTCAACTACTCCGTGCGCGGAAAAGTCATTGATAAACAATCTCGGCAACTGGTGGCATATGCCAACATAGTGGTTACAGGTATCCCTGGTAAAGGAGCATCCACAGATTCACTGGGTATGTTCCATATAGAACAAATACCACCTGGAATTTATCGTTTCGAAGCAACGCTGATAGGATATAAAAGTGCTGTAACTTCCGAGTATTTGGTTTCTGCCTCTACACCTTTCATTGAGATTGAGATGGAAGAAGATGAAAATATGCTGGCTGCAATTGTGGTAACCCCCTCCCCTTTTAGGAAAACCGTGGAGAGTCCGGTAAGTATGCGTATTATTGGGTTACAAGAGATAGAAAAAAGTCCGGGAGGAAACCGGGATATTTCGCGAATTGTGCGGGCATATCCAGGTGTATCATTCTCACCTATCGGATACAGAAACGATTTGATTGTACGGGGTGGATCACCCTCTGAAAACCGTTTCTATATGGATGGAATAGAGATCCCAAATATCAATCACTTTGCTACACAGGGAGCATCAGGTGGTCCAGTTAGCATCGTTAATGCAGATTTGATACGGGAAATCAGTTTCTATACCGGAGCATTTCCTGCGGATCGTTCCGGAGCAATGAGTTCTGTATTAGATTTCCGTTTAAGAGATGGTAATCCGGATAAACAGACTTATAAAGCGACCTTGGGAGCTTCCGAAGTATCCTTCAGTGGTAACGGACACCTGAGCGATAAAACGACGTACCTGTTCTCTATCCGACAATCGTATCTTCAATTATTATTCAAGGCATTGGGCCTACCTTTCCTGCCTAATTTCATTGACGGGCAATTCAAACTAAAGACAAAATTATCAGCCCATGATGAACTGACTGTACTGGGTCTGGTAGGAATTGATAAAATGAAACTGAATACGGACGAGAAAGGAGAAGATGCGGAATATATATTAAGTTATCTTCCTACCATTCATCAGGAAACATTCACTGTAGGAGCATCTTATCGCCATTATGCAGGAAAACACGTACAAACACTCACGCTAAGTCATAATTATCTGAATAACCGTAATGTGAAATATCTGAATAACGATGATTCTTCGGAAGATAATCTAACCCTCCGTCTGCGATCTGTAGAGCAAAAGACTACCCTTCGTTTCGAAAATCGAACAAGACTGGGGCAATGGACTTTGAAAGAAGGTGCCGAAGTGAATTATTCTAATTATACCAACCGTACCAAACAACGAATACTCAGTTCCAGTTCTATTTACCACACGGATTTGAACATATTCAGTTGGGGCGGCTTCTTCTCCACAGACTATATCAGCACGAATAAACGGTTCTCCGCTTCAGCAGGTATCCGGATAGATGGCAATAATTACAATCAGGAAATGAAGGAGTTATGGAAGCAACTTTCTCCCCGTTTTTCATTATCCTATGATCTTACCAAGCAATGGGCATTAAGTGGAAGTGCAGGATTGTATTATCAACTCCCCCCATATACAGCTTTAGGATTTAAAGACAATGACGGCATCTATATAAATAAGAACCTTAAATACATGCAGGTTATGGAAACCAGTCTTGGGCTTGACTGGCATTTGGAAGACAGATTGATGATTTCGGCGGAAGGATTCTTCAAACGATATGGACGCATGCCCCTTTCCGTACGGGATAATATTCCATTGGCATGTAAAGGAGATGATTATGGTACTGTAGGTAATGAAGTACTGATTCCTACAGAGCGCGGACGAGCTTATGGCATAGAAACCATGTTGCGTTGGCAAGCACCGGGACAATTTAATTTTGTATCTTCACTCACATTATTTCGTAGTAAATTCCGTGATATCTCCTCTGCGTGGGATAATCGTTTTATCCTCAATGTCAGTGGCACCTACAATCTGCCTCGCCGTTGGAGCATTGGAGGTAAACTCAGTTATATCGGTGGTGCTCCTTATACTCCTTATGATGAAGATAAGTCTTCATTGGTTGAAGCATGGAATGCGCAAGGACGTCCATATTATGATTATTCAAAGTATAATACAGAACGCCTTCCCAACTTTGCCCAATTCGATGTTCGTATAGATAAGTCTTTCTATTTCCATCGTTGCATGGTAGGCTTTTACATTGATATACAGAATATAACAGGAAGCAAACTGAAACAGCAGGATGTGATTATGAGTACAGGAGTTATCGAAAATCCTTCTGCTCCCATTGGAGAACAAAGATATAAAATGAAATATTTAAAGCAGGAAAGTGGAACAGTTTTACCGTCAATTGGACTTACGGTGGAATTCTAATAAAAACACTTGCGGCTGCGTTACCTTTCACTTGTACAAGTGTAAGCTTACACAGCAGCAAGTGTTGACCTACGCAGCCGCAAGTATCATTTATTGATGTTGATCTCTCAGCAAATCATTCACCGTCTTCACCGGATTGAATGTACTTAGAGGCACCTCTACAAATACTGTATTCCAGTCACTCATTGCACCGTTCCACAAACCGGGAAGTTCCAGGGCTTTAAGATCCTTACCATTCTTCGATTTGTAAGAAATAAAACCGGTAGCTTTATCTACGAAATTTGCAAGGTCAAATTTATGACCTTTATAATCACGTACGGCACAAACCAGATCTACAGGATTAAAGTGCGTTCCTTTCTCAAACATTTCTTTCTTCTCCGAATCATCCATATCAATTTGGGAGCTTTCTAGAATTTGCAAAGAAATAGTTCCGTCACTGTTATATGCCAAGAACGGGCCACCACCCGGTTCGCCTACATTCTTCACCATACCGCATACACGCATCGGACGGTTCAACTTCTCTTTCAGATAAAGTACAAGTTCGGCATCTTCCAGATTCTTGGTTTCAGGGTTCTTACAGAAGAGTTTCTTTTGCAGGAATTGCAGTATTTCAATCACCTGTTCATGAGTATATCTGCCACTGTCCAAAAGTTCCAGATAAGCAAATGCCTTTTGTTGCAAAGCAACCAATACTCCGGCAATCAACTTTTTGTAGAGCACAGTATCACCTTTCAGCTTATCGGGCACCACATTATCAATATTCTTAATAAAGATCACATCTGCATCCAGGTCATTCAGATTTTCGATCAATGCACCATGGCCACCCGGACGGAACAGCAACTTACCATTATCACGGAAAGGTTGATTATCCATATCAGCAGCAATCGTATCCGTACTCGGTTTCTGCTCAGAGAAAGTTACATTATAATCTACTCCGTATTTCTTTGCATAAACAGCCGCTTTATCTGCTACCAATGCTTCAAACAAACGGCGGTGTTCGGGAGAAACTGTAAAATGCACATTTACTTTACCATTCTTATTAGCTGCATAGAGCGCACCCTCTACAAGATGTTCTTCCAGCGGTGTACGGTTACCGTCTTCATATCTGTGGAATTTCAGCAGACCTTTCGGCAATGCACCGTAATTCAATCCTGCAGCTTCAAGCAGTGCAGCAACTACGGCTTTATAGTTTCCTTCAGACACCAACGCAGGAATATCTTTTCCAGACATCTTCTCACAGGCAGCATTCAAATCATCATAGAAAGCGAATTTTTCAATCTGTTCAAAGAATGTCTTTTCAAATTTAGTTTCGGGGGTATCATAATCAGCTCCGAGAAATTCGAACAAATTCTTGAACATACGGCTCGCTGCACCTGATGCAGGAACAAACTTCACTACCACCTTATCTGTCCGGGTATAAGCGTCCCATGCATCGAGATAGAGCTTTTGCTCATCTGCTGCAGGAGCCAGAATTCCTTTTTCCAGAGAAGCGGCAGCAGCCAGCTTCAAATATGGAAAACCTTTCTCGAAACAAGCCAGTTGTTCGGCTATCTGTTCTTCTGAGATACCTTTTTGCGTAAGCAACTCTTTGTCTTGCGGTGTTATCATATTATCTATTTTTATTAATTGATTGCCAAAAATACAAAAAAACTGCAAGCCCTATCAAGAAAAAGAAGAAAAAAACTACCTTTACACCACAAAAATGGACGATTATGGAAAGAGATGAATTTTTCACTACTGAAGAGAAGAAATTGCTCTTCTCTCTCTACCGAAAATTATTACAGTTGACCGGTGAGACATTACAGAAGGGCGACTGCAGAAAACTGAAAACACATCTTATCAACTCTATAAAGGATAACCGGGTTCAACGCGACACTTTCGGATTGAATCCACTGGTTAAGGATATGCAGACTGCCGTTATCGTTGCCGAAGAAATCGGAATGAAGCGGGCGTCGATTCTGGGCATTATGTTGCACGAAAGTGTGAGAAACGGAGCTTGTACTCCCGAAGAGGTGCAGGCTGCTTTCGGTGAAGATGTGGCCGGCATTATCCGTGGACTGATACGCGTGAATGAACTTTATTCCAAAAGCCCGACTATCGAATCGGAAAACTTTCGCAATCTGTTGCTCTCCTTTGCGGAAGATATGCGCGTAATCCTGATAATGATTGCTGACCGTGTGAATATCATGCGGCAGATTAAAGATAGCAAGAACGACGAAGCCCGCCGGCAAGTGGCCAACGAGGCTGCATATCTCTATGCTCCCCTCGCTCATAAATTAGGCTTATATAAGCTAAAATCGGAATTGGAAGACCTCTCCCTGAAATATACGGAAAAAGAGGTCTATTACCATATTAAAGATAAACTGAACGAAACAAAAGCATCCCGCGATAAGTATATCGCAGCTTTTATCACCCCGATGCAGAAAAAATTAGAGGACGCCGGACTACATTTCCACATCAAAGGACGTACAAAGTCTATCCACTCCATCTATCAAAAAATGAAGAAGCAGAAATGCCCTTTCGAAGGAGTGTATGACCTGTTTGCCATCCGTATTATTCTGGACTCACCTGTAGACAAGGAGAAGCAAGAATGCTGGCAAGCATATTCCATTGTAACAGATATGTATCAACCCAATCCCAAACGTCTGCGCGACTGGTTATCCGTGCCCAAAAGTAATGGTTACGAATCATTGCACATCACCGTGATGGGCCCTGAAGGTAAATGGGTAGAAGTACAGATACGTACTGAACGCATGGACGATATTGCCGAACGAGGCTTGGCCGCCCACTGGCGCTATAAAGGTGTGAAGGGTGAAACAGGATTGGATGAATGGCTGACTACGGTACGTGAGGCTTTGGAAAATTCAGATAGCAATGGATTGGAAGCTATGGACCAGTTCAAACTGGATTTGTATGAGGATGAAGTCTTCGTGTTCACCCCGAAAGGTGATCTGTTTAAGTTAGGTAAAGGTGCCACAGTGCTGGATTTTGCTTTTCATATCCATAGTAAATTGGGATGCAAGTGTATCGGTGCAAAAGTTAATGGCAAGAATGCGCAACTTCGTCAGGTACTGAACAGTGGTGACCAGGTGGAGATTATGACTTCGAATACCCAGACACCGAAGCAGGACTGGCTGAACATCGTGACTACCTCCAAAGCACGTACCAAGATACGCCAAGCTTTGAAAGAGATGGTTGCCCGGCAGCATGCCTTTGCTAAAGAAACTATTGAAAGAAAATTCAAAAACCGGAAAATAGAGTATGATGAAGCTGTCATGATGCGCCTCATTAAACGCCTCGGTTTCAAAACTGTGACTGATTTCTATCAAAACATTGCCGATGAAACGTTGGATGTAAACGAAATCATCGACAAATACCTGGAGCAACAGAGACGGGAAAATGATACGCATGACGACATTATATACCGTAGTGCTGAGGGATATAACCTGCAGCAAACGCAGAACGATGAAATCACCCGATCAAAAGAAGATGTACTGGTAATCGATCAGGATCTGAAAGGATTGGACTTCAAGTTAGCACGCTGTTGTAACCCGATTTATGGAGATGATGTATTTGGCTTTGTGAGTGTGACCGGTGGCATTAAGATACATCGCAGCGATTGTCCCAATGCCACTCAACTACGAGAACGATTCGGATACCGTATTGTAAAAGCACGTTGGGCAGGTAAATCGCAAGGTACACAATATCCTATAACGCTTCGTGTAGTAGGCCATGATGATATTGGCATTGTAACTAACATCACCTCAATCATATCTAAAGAAAATGATATTTCTCTACGCTCCATCGGCATAGACTCTCATGACGGACTATTCTCCGGCACTATGACAATTATGGTAGGCGATACAGGACGTTTGGAAACACTTATAAAGAAGTTGAGAACAGTAAAAGGAGTGAAACAAGTTTCAAGAAATTGAATATGAAATACGATTTTAAGAAACAAATCCGAAGCTTTGGATACGCCTGGAAAGGCATCCGGCAATGTATTGGGAAAGAACAGAATCTTAGTTTTCACCTGATTACTACAATAATCGTGATAGGTGCAGGTTTCCTTTTCGACATTACACGTACGGAATGGATGATTATTATCCTTTGTATTGGTGTGGTCGTAGCTGCGGAGCTCTTCAATACGGCAATTGAAAGATTGGTGGATCTGGTATCCCCGGAGCGTCATCCCATTGCAGGACAAGTAAAAGATATTGCCGCCGGTGCAGTGCTGGTATGCGCTGTTGCGGCGGCAATCATTGGAGGGATTATTTTTATCCCATATTTGTTTTGACACGGGTTTATCTCACTCGCCTTCTCTTATAATAGGGACGCGTCAGCAGGAAATAAAATAGTAGTGCTACAATGATTCCCACACCTATAATTTTATAGATCAATTGAAAATCTACATAAAAGTGTGGTTTTTCAATGCTTGAACCGTCTTCAAACATAGAATACAGTTCTATGTTGTTTGACAGGAAGCAGCAAACTGCAATACCTATTAAAATTCCCGTTTCCATAGCCAAATGGCAAGTTGTATTTGCTGTTCCACGCTGGCAATGCTGCGAAAGCTTGACGAATATCTTCGTAAGAGGTACTGTAAGTATCACCAAAACAACCAGGAAGAAAGTCGCACTGTAATCCCCATCCTTTATTATAGGTATTACTATCCCCGACACAAAAGCTATCAGCACTACATTGAGGGCAGGCAACCAAGCCCGTGACAGTAAAAAACGGTCGATATTACAACGTCCTATACCTATAGGTGCACGGAAAGCAACATACACCCGCAATGCAAACAGTATACTAAATATACCGCACAATGCGGAAAGATACACTACCATGCTGAAGCCTTTGAGCTGGAACATCCATATTCCTACTCCCACTCCTACCAACATACCCAGACGAGCCGCCAAAGCATATGTCATATTCCCTGCGCTACGGCGCGGAGAATTTGTAATATCAATAGCAACTGTAATTCCCGCTGTGGCTGCTAATCCGAAAGCTCCTCCCTGCACAACGGCAAGTAACAGCAATTTCGTTAAAGTATCAGCAAATAGATAACCCACCGTCGCTGCTAACATTATAAATGTGGAGTAGACAAGCACGTGCTTTCGCTTATACGCATCTCCCAGATATGCATGAAATGGTCCTACAAGGAACATACCCACCGCAAACACCAAAAACATACTACCCACCTGTACAGTAGAAATGCCTAAGCGTGACACCATCACCGCAGGCAGTACCGGGAATAGCATATATAGGGATGCAAAAAGCAGGAAATTAGCCATGCATATCCGCATAAATCCCAGCGACCAAAGATTATCAATATTGCTCTTTCTCATTCGGGAAGTCTAAGTTCTTCACATCAGATATATAACGGCTTATAGCGTCAGTCATTATCGTATGCAAATCGGCATAACGACGTAAGAAACGGGGACGGAAACCATTATTCATACCCAGCATATCCTGAATTACCAGCACCTGTCCGTCTACTCCACCACCGGCACCAATGCCGATAATAGGAATAGTAAGTTCACTTGCCACACGTTCTGCCAATTCCGCCGGGATTTTCTCTAACACAATGGCAAAGCATCCTGCCTCTTCCAGCAGATGGGCATCACGTACCAATTTCTCAGCTTCGGTATCATCCTTGGCACGAACAGTGTAAGTACCATACTTATTGATAGATTGCGGCATCAGTCCCAGATGTCCCATAATAGGAATACCTGCACTCAGAATGCGCTTTACAGTACCTATTATTTCTTCGCCACCTTCCAGTTTCAAAGCATCTGCATGACTCTCTTTCATAATGCGGATGGCAGAAGCAAGCCCTTCCATCTCATTGCCCTGGTAAGAGCCGAAAGGCATATCCACTACAACCATAGCACGTTTTACTCCACGAACTACGGACTTAGCATGATAGATCATCTGATCAAGGGTGATCGGAAGTGTCGTCACATTACCAGCCATTACATTACTGGCAGAATCACCCACAAGAATTACATCCATACCTGCACCATCCACAATCTGTGCCATAGTGTAATCATAGGATGTCAACATAGAAATTTTTTCGCCTCTTTGCTTCATTTCAACAAGGCGATGAGTGGTCACTTTACGAGTGTCATCTGAAATATATCCAGCCATAATTTCATTTACAATTTAATCATTTACAATGTACAATTTTGACTGTGTACAGATACACGTTGCAAATCATATATCGTAAATTGTAGTTCGTACTTTTATTTATCGCCGCAAAGGTAATCCTTTTTCCCTTTACTTGTGCAATTCTGTTAATTTATCGTAAGTGAATCCCTGGAAATCATCCAGAACATAGTGGCACAACGGGGTAATTTCTTCTCGTGAATTAGTGGTAGCCAGACCAATAACTGTAGCACCGGAAGCCATTCCGGCTTTCAGACCATTAAAAGAATCCTCAAAAACATAAGTCGTTTCCGGAGTAGTGTCAAATACTTCCATACCAAGCAGAAAACAATCGGGTGCAGGTTTAGAGGCAGTGAACATTTCTGCTGTGAGAATACGGTCGAACATACTTTTAATTTCAGGTTTAGCACGGTATACAGCTTCCATTTTCTTATCATTGGAGCTGGTAACTACAGCCATTTTCACACCATTACGGTGAAGATCGGCAATAAATTCCTCCACCCCGGGAACAAAATCGTATGACATATCCTGTTCGAAGCGGTCGAGACCTACAGTGATTTCCTCTCTCTCTTTTGTCATACCGGGAAAGAAGGTATCGTAGATATACATCAGGGTCTGCCCCTTTACACGACTTTCCAGATCTTCCATACCTAAGTAATCTACTCCCATTTTATGCCAAAAAACGCTGTACTGCGTCTCTGTGTCGACAACGACACCGTCGAAATCGAAGAGAACGGCGATGTTTTTAGTTTCAGCCATATAAACTTTCTTTTACCTTATAATGTTAATACCTTATCTATTACGATACAAAGGTCAGAATAATCCTTGAACCGAGCAAATAAATGAGTAACTTTGCTGCGAATACCAGATACGCGGACGACATGGACCAGAGCGGACGAACGCGGACTCATCACTTTCTTTAGATAAATAGTTATGGATAATAACCCTCACATATTAGGTACCGAGAGCATCGGAAAACTGCTGTTACAGTATTCCATACCCGCTATTATCGGCATGACAATAACTTCTCTGTACAACATTATCGACAGCATTTTCATAGGTCATGGTGTAGGTGCAATGGGTATTGCCGGATTAGCTATTACATTCCCTTTGATGAACCTCGTGGTAGCATTCTGTACGCTGGTATCAGCAGGCGGTTCTACCATTTCATCCATCCGTCTGGGGCAAAAAGATTTAGACGGAGCAACTGAGGTATTGGGAAATACGCTGATGTTTTGTCTGATTAATGCAGTAGTATTCGGTGGACTTGCTTTTCTGTTTCTGGATGATATATTGAGATTCTTCGGTGCCAGTTCCGAAACATTACCTTATGCACGTGACTTCATGCAGATTATCCTGGCAGGAACCCCAATTACTTATACAATGATCGGGCTAAACAATATTATGCGTGCCACAGGATATCCTAAAAAGGCGATGTTGACTTCCATGGTAACAGTGGTCTGTAACATCATCCTTGCTCCTATCTTCATTTTCCATTTTGACTGGGGAATTCGTGGAGCAGCTACGGCAACCGTTATTTCACAGTTCATCGGTATGGTATGGGTGGTGAAGCATTTCCTTGATAAGGATAGTTTCGTTCGTTTTCGTCCGGACTTCTGGAAATTGAGAAAGCGCATCATCAGTAGCATCTTTTCAATCGGTATGTCTCCTTTCCTGATGAATGTATGTGCCTGTGTCATTGTGATTATCATCAACAACACATTACAACGTCACGGAGGCGATATGGCCATCGGAGCTTACGGTATCATCAATCGCCTGCTTACACTCTATATAATGATTGTATTAGGTCTGACTATGGGTATGCAACCAATTGTTGGATATAACTTCGGAGCACAGAAACACGACCGTGTGAAGCAAACGTTGAAACTGAGCATCCTGACCGGTGTGTGTATCACGAGCAGTGGCTTCCTTATTTGCGAACTTTTCCCACATGCAGTATCCGCTATCTTCACAAACGATCAGGAACTGATTGACATTGCTTCTCGCGGTGTCCGCATCTGCGTGCTGATGTTCCCATTGGTGGGCGCACAGATTGTAATCGGTAATTTCTTCCAAAGTATAGGAAAAGCTAAAATCAGTATATTCCTTTCGCTCACCCGGCAACTTTTATATCTGCTTCCCGGTCTGATCTTCTTTCCCCGTTTCATGGGACTGGATGGAATCTGGACCAGTATGCCCGTTGCCGATTTCTTTGCTTTCCTGACAGCACTCACAGTACTGTGTATATATATACGAAAGGTTACCCGAACACAGGAAACAGTTACTCACTCTTAATACTCTTCACCGGATTCTCATTAGCAATGTGCCATGCCTTAATTATGACACACATGATAATAAACATAAGCAGAGTCACAGCAACACCCATATACCCCATTACAGGCAAGGAAATAGTATCCCTAAACTGACTGATCCAAACTTCACCGGCTTTGAATGCTCCGATTGTACCAATCGTTACAGCCGGAATTGCCAACCACAAGACATCACGCGTCAGTAGGCGCAGCACACCGCTCACTTCTGCCCCATTCACCTTACGAATAGCTATTTCCTTGGAGCGCAAACGAATTTCATCATTTACATAACCAATGAGCCCCATAAGAATGATAAACAAGATTGTAACAGATGCCAATAAAGTGACATCACGGAATATGCGAACGGATTCCGAATAACTTCGCATCTCTTTTTCCATTGAACGAAACAGTAACTCATTCTGCGGATACACATGCTGCATCTCTTCATTCAGCCGGATAAGATTATCGTCAAAAGGCTTCTTCAGGCGCACATGTAGAGTGCTTTCTATGCCTTCCGTCCAAGCTATCATAACCGGATCGCTATCATCCGGTGCAAGAGGAAAACTGAACGAATCCAAAATGCCTACTACTGTACCCAGATCATTTACGTGTTCACCTATACCGGTACCCTCCCATTTCATCTTTTCTACAAAAGTGCGGTTTACAAGCAATTGTCCACTACCCGATAAGTTTTTACCTGCTTTAAGTCGTAAGCCGATAAAGTCCAGATAATCCGTATCGAATATAGAAAAGCGAGGAGAAAAAAGCCGGTTTCCTTGATTATCAGTCACCATGTGAGGAGCATAAAAACCCAGTAACGATGCACTGGCAGAAGCCACAGACTCTACATAGGGTAATCCTAAAAGAACACTACGCAAGTTATCCGGATTTTCTAATCGTTGGTAAACGTATGCAACGCGTTCAGGACGGAAACCACGATCACGTCCGGTTGCATAATTATATTGTATAAATACCACCAGCATCATGCCCAGTATAAATGCCGCACCTCCAAACTGTATGAATAATAGTACCCGCTTCCAACCACGACGTCCGGAAGTATAGCGATGGAACACTTGCGTCACCGGTATACGCGAAAACAAAATACCAGGCAAACATCCTCCCAACAGAAATAAGAGAGCAACTACAGACAAAGGTGCCCACAAGTTCTGCCAGGCAAAGAGAACACTCAACGGAATAGATGCCAGTTCTTCCATTTTTTCATGGAAAACATACACCAACACTCCTATCAATAATAGTGCCAGTAGAATCACTACCGCTGTCTCCATCAGAAACATGGAGAAAATGCTGCGTTCGGATGCTCCACTGCACTTGTGTACACCAATGGATTTTGCACGTTGCGTCAGTGAAGCTATCGATATTAATACATAATTTAGTGTTGTTGTGAAAAGTAGCACTACTCCGAGCAATGCCATGATCCAGATCATTTTCCGTACCGTCGGCTTGGCAAGGTGCAGACTACGCATAGGATCCACAGTAACTTTCAGTTCCAATCCGCTCTCTTCCGGAATATGACGGGCAATAGCAACTGAAAGATGCTTATTCAATTTATTAGCATTAGCAGGATTTCGTAAACGTACGTATCCGTCGTAATTGCCGCCACTGTTCCAGCCTAAAGACCAACGGGTATGCCGTTCGATGCTGGGAAAAGAGACAATAGCTTCAGGACGGGTATATAATTCTGTATTCAGTGGCACATCAGCATAGACACCTTTTACGAGCATAGGTACCGTAGTACCACCAATTGAGTAATTCAATGTCTTCCCTAATGGTGACTCACTGCCGAAAATAGTGCGTGCCGATGTATGAGACAAGAATATTGCATCCGGATTTGCCAATTCCTGTGGATTTCCCTTCAGTACTTCGATACCGAGGGTGGCAAAGTAAAGAGTATCTGCCATCACTGTAGGCAACATGAACTTATGTTCTCCCAAGCGATACTCCTTACCAAAAAGAGAACAGCTGGTAGTAGCACTCTGTACCTCATCAGGAAATTCCTCTGCAATGGTAGCAGGAATGGTTTGGATGGTATTATATCCCTCTCCACCACTCAACACTCCCTTATTCATCCAACCGGTCTTGACTATGTAAAGATTCTCCGGTTCATGATAGAAATTATCAAAACTCAACTCGAAAGCAATACGTGCAAAAAGGAAAACAGACATCAGTAGCCCTAATGACAAAGAAATAACTTTAATGATATTTGATCCGCGTCCGCGAAGCAAATTTTGCAGGGTATAATAAAGGTGTCTCATAATGATAACTTTTATCTATTATAATAATTTATTCGCTCTTAATACTCTTCACCGGATTTTCATTCGCTATCCGCCATGACTTCCAGATGACGCAAGCAACAATAAATAACAGGATAACCAATGCTATCAGCACATATACCGGCCACGAAAGAGGCACCTGTGCAGCAAACTGATCCATCCACATCTCGTTGACGTATGCCGAGGCAATAATACCGATAATGACAGCCGGTCCCGCTACATAAAGGACATCCTTCGAAAGTAACTCCAATATCCCCGAAGATTCCGCTCCATTCACTTTACGAATAGCAATTTCTTTGGAACGACGGCGCACTTCATCCGTAGTATAACCGATCAAGCCCATCAGCATGACGAAGAACATGGTTACCGCCGCCAATATTGTAGCATTGCTAAAGACACGAACCGGATTATACCGTTCCAATATTCGTTGTTCCAATCCGGCAAAGTCAATCGTTTTGTCCGGATAAGCTTCGTTTACGTCTTTGTTCAGACGCCGTAAATTCTCAGCAAAAGGTTCTTTGAGACGCACATGGACAGTATTACCGAAAGTACGGGTATATCCGAACATTATGACATCCTGTGGCTGGTAATAGGAACCGATATGAAAATCTTTCAATATACCTACTACTTTAAAATTTTTGCCTTCTGTACGTAACGGGTGATTCAAAGCCTTGTCTCCCCAACGCATTCTCTCCGCAAAAGCCTCATTCACTACTATTTCATCTGCTGCACGTGGAGCACGACCTTCCTTCATCGTCATACCCATCATTTTAAAGTAGTCTTCAAGAGCAAAACTGTAGCGTGTCGAGAAGAGGGACTGTCCACTTTCACCTTCAATCATTGAGCCACTATAGCTCCAGATAGGGGTACTGACCGCAGAAGAAACTTCTTCGACATAAGGTAAACCACGGAAAAACTGCAATGCCGGTCCACTCTCCTCCTCACTACCAAAATAAGCATTCCCCACCGCTACACGCTGCGGATTATATCCCATATCTTTATCTTTCACATAATTGTACTGCGCCATCACCACATACATCAGTCCACAGATAAAGGCCACACCTGCGAATTGGATAAAAAGTAATGGACGTTTCCACCCCTTCTTACCTTCCGTATAGCGACGAAAAACCTGCGACACCGGTATCCGCGCAAATAATCTGCCTGGCAATACTCCCCCCACAACAAAAAGAACCAACACTACAGCGAGCGGTACCCAAATACGATCGGGTGCAAAAAGTACACTCAGTTTAGCTGCGGTAGTATCTTCTATAAACTCCTGAAAATTAAGCAATATCAGTCCCATTAACACCAGAGCCAGTACAATGATAATACCTGTCTCCAGAAGAAACATTGAGAATACAGTACCTCCGCTTGCACCACTACACTTATGTACTCCCACCGCTTTTGCGCGGTAAGTAAGCGAGGAGATGGATATCAATACATAGTTTAGTGCTGCAATAAAAAGAATTGCAAAAGCCAGGATACTCATAATGCTATCCATCCGTTTCACCTGGTCTTCGTTTCGATATACATCACGGATGGGTTTGACAAAAGCTGTATAGCCATAAGCTTTCTTATCCTCTTCCGGACGATATTTCTGTATCATGTCATCCAGTCGGGCATTGATAATCTCTTTATCAGCTCCCGGACGGAAACGGATATATTCGTAGTAACTGTCTCCCCCACGCCAGGAATAGTTACCCCAACTGCGACTCCAGGCTGTGGGCATAGATACAACTCCCTCGGGACGCATCGTAGTGTTTTCTGGTAAAGCAGCATAAGTCCCCTTCACTGTAAATGTTATTTCTTTATTGTAGCTCAGCACTTTTCCAATAGGGTTTTCGCCGCCGAAGATTTTCTGTGCCAAGCGGTCGCTCAGAAAAATAACATCCGGTTGTACCAGTTCATTCTCCGGATTTCCGCTCAGTACCTCAATACCCATAGTTCGGAAAAAGAGTGAGTCTGCCAACAGGATCTCGTCATCGAAACGAACACTGCCATTATACAACGGACCACCGAGAAAATAGGCGATACTGGTAGCTGCTTCCACTTCTTTCGGGAAGTTTTCCAATATGGCACCTGCCACGGGGCCACAGTTTTGCTTTTGAGGCTCAAACTGTTCACCATCAGCTGAAAAAATAGAGAATATCTGATATAAATTGTCATAGTCTTTGTAGAAGGTATCGTAACTTTGTTCAAAAGCCACACGGGAAAACAGCAAAATACTCATCGTCAATCCCAATCCAAGGGAAATAACTTTGATAATATTCGAGCCGCGCCCACGTAGTAAGGTCCTTATGACATAATATAATTGTTTCATGATCTAATCTGTAATAATCGTAAACTTACATTTCCTGTGCTGCAACACTTGCCACTATACTGCCATCGAACAAATGAATCGTACGATGGGCGAAAGAAGCATCGTGCTGGGAGTGTGTCACCATGATAATGGTAGTTCCTTCCCGGTTCAACTCCGTCAGCAGGTTCATTACTTCTGCACCGTTCTTAGAATCCAGGTTACCGGTCGGCTCATCGGCAAGTATCAGCTTAGGATTAGTAACCACGGCGCGGGCAATGGCTACACGCTGCTGCTGACCACCGGAAAGCTGTTGTGGAAAGTGTTTGGCACGATGACTGATATTCATTCGTTTCAGTATTTCTTCCACCATCCGGCGACGTTCGGAAGCTTTGATACCAAGATAAGTCAAAGGCAATTCCACATTTTCATATACATTCAGTTCGTCTATCAGATTGAAACTTTGAAAGACAAAACCCAGTTTACCTTTACGAACGCGTGTACGCTCTTTTTCTTTCAGGTTTCCTACTTCCTGTCCCAGAAGTTTATATGATCCTTCCGTCGGATTATCCAGTAATCCCAGAATATTCAACAGGGTTGATTTTCCGCAACCTGACGGTCCCATAATAGCTGCAAACTCCCCCTCTTTCACTTCGAGGTTCACGTGGTTCAATGCTACTGTTTCCACTTCCGATGTACGGAATACTTTACTGATGTCATTAATTTCAATCATGATGTTCTTTAAATTATGAGTTATTAGTTATTTCTTTTAATCTACTCTTTAGCATATTAAGATTAATACACGCAATACTTTAACTATATAAATGCAGAAAGCGTGCCAAAACTTAAAATCCGTTTATTATCAAGAAATTAGCTTTCCAAGCCCAGCCATCAAGTGTCTAATAATTAGACACCTCCGTCTAAAAAATAGACAAGCACCGGATAATCAGTGTAGCATGAAAGGACAGAAAAAAGGAATATAAGACAATCATTAATCAAAAAGAAAACTCTATCTTTGCATCCAGTTTTCAATATAGAGGTTATATATACTATTAATATCATTCACATGAAACTATCTAAACTCTCATTCATCCCGCTCATAGGTCTGTTTATGGGCAGTTGCGACATGATAGACTACCATCCTTATGATGTGCGTATCAGTGGTCCGACGGATATAAACAATCGCAATATAGCAAAAATAGAAGCCAATTGTAAGGACAAGACGACAATCCGTTTTGTTACCATGGGCGATTCACAACGTTGGTATGATGAAACTCAGGATTTTGTCAATCACCTCAATAAACGAGATGACATTGATTTTGTCATCCATGGCGGAGATTTCAGTGATTTTGGTGTCACAGACGAGTTCCTGTGGCAACGTGATATCATGAATAAACTGAAAGTTCCTTATGTTGGTCTCATAGGTAACCATGACTGTCTCGGTACAGGTGAAGAAACTTATCGCGCCATTTTCGGTGAGCCCAATTTCTCATTTATTGCCGGTCGCATCAAATTCGTTTGTCTGAATACCAATGCTCTCGAGTTCGATTACTCCCGTCCTATTCCTGACTTTGACTTCATCAATGCTCAGTTGGAAGACCGCCACGAAGAGTACGACCGTACCATCTTCTCCATGCATATACGTCCATTCTGTTTTGAGTTCAATAATAACGTAGCTCAGGTCTTCCAATATAGCATTAAAAGATTTCCCGGTTTATTATTCTGTACGGCAGCTCACGAACATCATGTATTCGAAGAGGATCTTTTTGATGATGGCGTGATGTACTACATGAGTGATTGCATGAAAAACCGTAGCTATTATATATTCACTGTAACTCCCGACGGATATGAGCGCGAAGTGGTCTATTATTAAAGCATTAATATGCTTCCTTCTTGTCTATTCGTCAACCGGCCATGCACAGGAAGTGGAAACAATAAATACAGAGCCGGGCCAAGTGTTCAGGGATACTATTATCATTGTGAAATATGATACGGTATGGTTAGAAAAAGAGAAAACTAAAATAGATAGCGCCGATATTAGTGAGAAACGTTCCAGCCGTTATGATAAGCGTGTCCATCGTTACCGGAAACATTGGGAAAGTCTGATACCGACTCATACCAAACTGCAATTTGCCGGTAATATGGGATTGCTGTCACTGGGTACCGGATGGGATTATGGTAAACGAAATCAGTGGGAAACGGATATCCTCTTTGGTATCCTGCCTAAATATGATTCCAAACGTACCAAAATCACCATGACCCTGAAACAGAACTATATGCCTTGGAGCATCTCACTTGGACAAGATTTTGCAGTTGAACCTCTTGCTTGCGGTATGTATCTAAATACCGTATTCGGAGGTGAATTCTGGGCACATGAACCCGACCGTTATCCGAAAGGTTACTATGGTTTCTCATCCAAAATACGTATCCATATTTTCCTAGGTCAACGGTTGACTTACAACATACCTCCACGCTGGCGCCTGGGAGCAAGAGCTGTCACTTTCTTCTATGAGATAAGTACATGCGACCTGTATGTGGTAAGTGCATTCCTTAACAAATATCTGAAACCGAAAGATTACCTCAGTTTATCATTCGGCCTGAAAACACAGTTGTTCTAACCTTCTATAAACACAAAGTCATGTCTGCATCACGCAGGCATGACCTCAAGAGAATTTATGGAATAGAATACATACGATAATCATTTCTATTCAGTTTCATATCTAATTCCTTGCTTTTTTATTACGCTGCAAAGATAGAGGTTTGATATTACGGAAGCATGTACAGAGTATGACAATCCTGTAAAAAGCAAAAAGGACTGCATCCTCCTATACGGAAGTGCAGCCCTCTCCTATTATCTTAATGATATCTTATTAATATGAACGGGCAAACAAAGCGCGGCAAGCCGACGGTTTACCGGTCACCATACAGATACCCGGTTCTTTATCATCATCCAGGAAAGTTTCGAAAGGAATACAGCGGATAGTAGCCTTTGTATCTTCCTTGATCTTCTCTTCAGTTTCGGTAGTACCATCCCAGTGAGCAAGGATAAAGCCACCTTCTTCAATCTTTTCCTTGAATTCGTCGTAACTATCTACTTTCGTGATGTGAGAGTTACGATAGTTGAGAGCCTTCTGGTAAACATTTGCTTGAATTTCTTCCAACAGATCTTTTACGTATTCCTCGATACCATCGCAAGAACGGGTTTCTTTTTCCAGCGTATCGCGGCGCATTACTTCCATTGTATTGTTTTCCAGATCACGACCACCCATCACAAGACGTACAGGTACACCTTTCAATTCATAGTCTGCAAACTTGAAGCCCGGACGTTTGTTATCGGCATTATCATATTTCACCGAAATACCCATAGATTTCAGTTTAGCAACGATACCGGCTACCTTCTCATCAATCTTCTGCAGCATCTCTGCATTCTTATAGATAGGCACGATAACCACCTGTATCGGAGCCAAATGAGGAGGCAGTACAAGTCCGTTATCATCAGAGTGAGTCATGATCAGTGCTCCCATCAAACGGGTAGATACCCCCCATGAAGTAGCCCAAACATATTCCATTTTATTTTCCTTGTTCACGAACTGCACATCAAATGCCTTGGCAAAATTCTGTCCAAGGAAGTGAGACGTACCACTTTGCAGAGCTTTTCCGTCCTGCATCATGGCTTCGATAGTGTAAGTATCCAATGCACCGGCAAAACGTTCATTGGCAGATTTCACACCTTTCACTACAGGAACAGCCATATATTTTTCGGCAAATTCGGCATATACGTTCAGCATACGTACTGCTTCTTCTTCAGCTTCTTCACGAGTGGCGTGTGCTGTATGTCCCTCCTGCCACAGGAATTCTGCAGTACGCAGGAAGAGGCGGGTACGCATTTCCCAACGCATCACGTTCGCCCATTGATTACACAAAATAGGCAGATCGCGATAAGAATTAATCCAGTTCTTATAAGTATTCCAGATGATGGTTTCAGAAGTTGGACGGATAATCAGTTCTTCTTCCAGTTTAGCTTCCGGGTCTACGATTACTCCGCTACCGTCAGGAGCATTTTTCAGACGATGGTGTGTTACTACTGCACACTCCTTGGCAAAACCTTCCACATGTTCCGCTTCACGGCTAAGGAAAGACTTCGGAATCAGCAAAGGGAAATAGGCATTCACGTGTCCTGTTTCCTTAAACATATCATCCAGCTGACGCTGCATTTTCTCCCAGATAGCGTATCCGTAAGGTTTGATCACCATACAGCCACGCACAGCCGATTGTTCTGCCAGATCGGCCTTCACCACCAACTCATTATACCACTGCGAATAATTCTCGCTGCGTTTGGTCAGGTCTTTTAATTCTACTGCCATTTTATTTCGTTTTTTAAAGTTTTTTCGGATGTGTCTATTAAACAGTCGGCAAAAGTACAAAAAATTGCGTGAATAGTGCGTTTGATAAACGCACTATTTTAAAAAAGCCGCTATCCGGATGATTTCGGGATGGCGGCTTTCATTTATTGATTTTCTATGATGATTGATGCAATCCAAAATATTTATTCATAAAACAGATATAAAAGAGGCTTAACAGCAGAATCGTACCGAACAGATACCAATAACCATAATCCAAACACATTATATATCCCACAATTACAATAGCCTGCACTGCCATATAAACAAGCGAAACCCTCACATGTGGCATTTTTAATTCATTCGCCATCAATTGGTACATGTGTTTCCGATGAGGCAAACTAATATTCTCATGAAGTATCAGGCGATGAATAATCGTCAGAACACTATCTACCCCATAAACTGCCAATAAAATTATCCAGCTGAAATCTTCTGTTTTAATAATGAGTCTCCCTATCAGAAAAAGAAGAATAAAAGCGATACTGACCGAACCGACATCACCCGCAAAACACTTAGCTTTCTTACGGAAATTAAAAAAGCAAAAGACCAAAACTGAACAAAGAACGGTATTAATCAAAGCCGGTTCAACAAAAGTAGTAATCTCAGAATTGATATAAGTTAGTGCACCGAGGATAACCAATGAATAACCACCAGTGATACCATTGATGCCATCCATAAAGTTATAAGCATTGATGATGCCCGTGCAAATAATCAAAGCTATGATAACCCACCACCAAGAAAGCGAAAACAAGCCCCACTGGTAAAATATTAAAGCCATAGCAGTAAAGTGAAACACCAACCTCAAACCTTGAGAAGTAGAACGAATATCATCTACAAAACTGATAAATGTTATTAAAGTCAATGCCAGCATAAACCATGGATACTCCCAATGACTACTCAGGAAATAAACCAAAGCTCCACAATAGAAGATAATTCCGCCGCCACGCAAAGTTATCCGTGAATGAGAACTACGCTCATTGGGCTTATCAATGATATTAAACTTATCAGCCACTCTAAAATAAAAAAGTTCTGTTATAAAAAGCAGAACTAATATAATGATATAATACACGATTTACAATTTATAAGTAGGTTAGAAACTCCGTATTACTCTGTGCTTTCCGTGGTAAAACTGCGAATCGTTTTCATTATTCCATCCGCTGCACGGACAGGCATCCTGTTAATACCAAGGGCAGATTTTATTTTCTCATTACTTACCACGTAATTCTCAGTCAGTTTTCTCAACCGCTCTGTATTCAAAGGTAGATGAAGCAGCGTACCCAATCCTGCGCAAACCTCCATCATTTTCCTGTTCATTTTCCAGATGTGAGGCTTCTTACCCATAGCTTTACACATAAGGGCTATCAGTTCATTCGTAGATAGAACTTCATCATCACCCATGTGATAAATACCACTCGCTACGTCTTTAGTCAATAAACCTTCTACTACATAGCAAAGATTATCCACAGAAGTAAATGACCGCTTATTCTCAAAATCTCCCAAAGGCCAGGGAATCCCTTTCTTCACTACATTATAGAGTAAATTCAGATTACCTTTATTACCCGGACCGTGAATCATACAAGGCCTCAATATATACACTTGTTTACCGGAGTATTTTCCATTCTCTTCCTCTCCAGAGATGGAGTAGCCGTAGGGGCAGGTGGTAGATAAAATAAAATGTTCCTTTATATAATTCTCCGCTGCAATCTTACTCTCTCCGTAAGGTCCCACCGGTGTCGGTATCACATCCTCCCTTAGCACATTCCCCACTACACTATCAGCAGCAGCCTTCACAGAGCTAAATAATACAAATTTCTTCGCTTTAGATTTCAAAAAGAAATCAAAAATCTTCTGGGTCAATCCTGTATTGATATCAAAATATACCTGTGCAGCCGATTGATTTTTCGTATCATGGGCTTTACCGGCCAAATGAACGATAGCATCAAACTGTGGCAATTGCTGCATCGGAAAAGTAGTCGTTTCGATATCTTTCCAAGAGAAAGTTTTCATCACTCCTTCTTTCTTTGGTGTAATAATATCAAGCCCATAAAGGACATGATGATCCTTTAAAGACACAACAAGATTGGAACCCACGAAACCGTGAATTCCCGTAATAAGAATATTCATAAAAATTGCAGAAATAAAAAAATGAATACTTATTGTTTAATAAGAAAATCTTGTGGTCGACAATATTCTTGTCGGCCATCCCATATTATTATCACTTCAATTCTATCCTCATAAGTAAACATGTTTTTTAGAAAGATCCTGTACATATGATAGGATATCATAAAGAGATTTTATAGCTAAATCAGACCAGACTACTTCCATCCCAGCCTATCAGCCAACAATCCATATACTTCACTATTAGGAATCATCCGATCTTTTTCACAAAGCTCATATCATATTCAACCATTATTCTCACTAATTCAGGAAAACTGGTTTTCGTTAGATTCCACCCCAGCAGAGTCTGTACTTTTGTCGGATCACCCAATAATTGTCCCACTTCACAAGAACGAAAATATCTAGGATTAACCTCGCCCAATACATTACCTGTTTTTAGACCAAAACCTTTCTCATTCCCCTTCACCTTCCCAGCGAAGTTTAATACCAACCTCATAAAATGCCAAAGTGGCAAGCTCGCGAACCCAACTTAGACATACAATTTCTCTATCTCTTTCCAAACTAACCGACTATCAAAGTTTTCTATCACCCACTTACGCCCTTCACAACCATCAATAACTTTATCCAAACGAATTTTATCAATTTTTTCCGCAATATCTTCTGCGGTGTTATTGACAAAAAACCCCGTTCTCCCATCAATAATAGAATCACAGCAACCAGTGACACGCGTCGTAATGACAGGCTTTTCCATCGCCTGAGCTTCCAATACCCCGGTAGGAAAACCTTCACGATAAGAGGCAAGCACATATATATCCATCATTGAATAAAAGTACTCCATACCACCATTAATGAAGCCTGTATAAATAATTCGAGAATCGTTCAGAATACGTTCTTGTATATCTTCAGGTAATGCATCACGCTCCTCAAACATACCTACAAGCAACAACTTACAATTATCAGCTTGTTGCAATTTATCGAACGCATGGACTAATTCTATAATACCTTTATCTTTGACCAAACGACCGGAATAGCCAATTACAAAGTCTTCTTCCCCAATGCCATACCTTGCTTTCAAATCTGTAAGCCTTGTCGGAACAATCTCAGCAGGATTAAAGTGATTCAACGTATCTATCCCATTGCAAGTACCCTTATGCCAAATCATTTGCTTCTTTGGGGGGCCCAAATGATCCTCAATACTTTTACGAAGAACAGAAGGGCTCACACACACCACTTTGGTAGAGCAGAAAGAAGCCAACCTATCCACGGACATCAACATGAAACGCTTCAACCCTTTACTGGTCTCATACACCAAGCCGTGACGCACATAAATCCTGACAGGCACCCGCATCAGCCAACCGGCTATCATAGCAAGTAAACCTCCTTTGGGGGTATGACCTACAACAATATCAATTTTTTGCTTCTTGATAAACTTGCAGATATTTCGGATAGAATCAAAATCCTGGCCAATGCTAATATTCCGATTAACAGGAGATTCCAGATACTCAAATCCCTGTTTTTGGGCATAATCTGACAAATATTCACTGGGACTACAGACCACATTCATATTGTAGCCTTTCTCCTTGAAATACTTAAACTGATCTCCAATGAAGTATGGAAGAACAAAATAAATGTTCACCACATGAAGGATATTCTTATTCACAATTCAATTTGCCGTATTTTATGTTTCATGCAACCAGTCGTTTTATATATACATATAGCAAATCAAAACTTACTAAATAAATATATAGGAAATAATAAATGCCTCCGCAGGCAAAAGGTCATAAGTGTGGCAGCTATTGATTCACCAAAAGCACATTTTTCCAAACACTCATTATAGGGTTCTTGCTGTATAAGCGTGATAATTTCTTTTCTGGTTTTCCAAAAGTGCTGTTGCTTGTAAAATTGAGATTTCACAACTGAGAAAAGTTCATGAACAGTCTTTCTGTACAATTGCTCATGAAAATCGAATTTATCCATGTCCAGTTGTTTCAACAAATGATAGTGTATGATTCGAGGACCATCCGTACACAGAGGTTTGCGATTATTTGTCATTGAATTCTGATTGATTCTATAGAAGTACTCACATGCATCTGATATATACAATGATTCTGCATGATAAATAGTAGGAATGGTACAAGCACCATCTTCACCCATATTAACAAAAGTGTCCACAAGCTGCTGCTGCTGGTAAATGGACTTTTTAAAAGCTTTTCCCCAAAGGGAAGGAGGAAAATATTTAGCCTGTTTTGTTTGAATCAATGAAGGAAAAATTTCTTTCTCCATTTGCTGCCGATTATACAATCCGGTCTTCCATCCACTAACTTGTTCCTCTGTCACCTCCTCTTTTACATTTTTGCGTCCACAAACAATAACGTCAACCTTATATTGACATATAATGTCTGCAAACAATCTCAAATATTCCGGGCCAATCCAATCATCACCATCCACACATACAACATATCTTCCTGTCGCAACCTCTACACCCGTTTGTCGGGCACTAACCAAACCTCCATTTACTTTATGAACAACTTTTATTCTATTGTCCTTGGCTGCATATTCATCACATATTTGGGGACAACTATCTTTAGAGCCATCATCTACAAGTATTGCTTCAAAATAAATGAACGATTGGGACAATATACTGTCTAAGCATTTAGGCAAATATGCCTCGACGCCATAAATGGGTACCACTATACTAAATAGCGGTAACTGCTTATATAATGAATTCATAAGATTATCAATTGTCCAGAACAATCCAATTATCAAAATATATTTCGGGATTGTCTTTATGATTAAACCATTTCTTTGGTGCAATAGTAATCCGTTCTGGGGTAGAGTTTAGCACTGTCCCCCACCAGCTAAATGTGCTATTTGAAATAATCTGATGTCGGCATAACGACATTAAGTAAATATACCAAAAAGGAGCCACATCTTTATTATCAATCACTCTCATTGGGACACTAAAATGCAGATTTAATTTCACCCATTCCGGATCATCCGAGAAAATCACAAGAGTTGGATTGTCGGTGCAAGACTGTAGCCGTTGAAGTCCTTTAGAGAAATACTCCTTAGTGCATGAAGCCATTAATGCCGCATTATTTTTGAGCAGATAGTCCCCTCTTCTCACATGCATTGAAATACAATTGTTATTTGTTATAAAAGAATAATCACTTCTTAATTCCTGAGGCAAATTTAATTGAGGACTTATTTTTAAATCTGGAAGATTCTCAAAACACCAAGTGAAAAACCTCTTATCCTGCCAATAGCCGTCCAAATAAATAAGACTATAACCGGAAGATTCAAATATTGATTCATCCAAATCGTCTGTCAACTCATTAATATATTTTACACCTGGTTTTAATCTAAAACAATATTGCAGGAGTTTCCTAATCATATAAGTATGTCGACTAAAGAAGAATCTATTTGTATGGTAGACGGGAATATGACTAATGATGGTATCAAGTTGATAATCTCTGAACGTGGGCAAAAGCCCAAATGACGACAAGTCATATCTTACATCAAGTTTATATTTTCCTCGTATATATTCACCAAACACATACTGGAATAATTGATTCCCTAAGCCGCCATATAACAATACAACAACTTCTTTCATTGTTTCATTTTACATTTCTTTATGAAATTAGCGGGATTACCACCCCATATTTCATCAGGTGGCACATCGCAGACAACAACACTGCCAACCACTATTATTGATCGTGTTCCTATCGTCACTCCTTTTGTGATAATGGTTCTGGTGCCGATAAAGGCATCATCCTCTATAATGATTGGATCTATGAATAATCTCCCCTGCGTGATAGAAGTCTTGATATTGAGTTCTTTCCTGTCTTCTTTTATACCAATCAAGACAGTGCGCATTGCTGTCAATAATCAATACATCACCACCCATAGTTACATGATTGCCAATAATAACACTTTTTCGGCAAGATATAGAAACATCACTCATTGACACAAAGTCACCTATTTTCAGCATAGCATCCTCGTATACCGTAAATAGGCTGTGACTATTCCTCCCTATTTCATTTTTGTAACCACCGCTCACAATAATGCAATTCGCACCTATTTGAACTTTCGAGGATGGATATAGGTTATAATGCTATAAGCCACAAAATCGTGGATGTTCTTTTATCACAACGCCTTTTGACCTTAATCTGATTATGGTTATGTAAGTGGTTAGCCCATTTACAATCTTTTTAACATCCCCCCAACCCTTTCATACTTATCTACATATTTTAACATATATCCAAGAATAATATTCTTAAATGCATATTTCCAAAATTCCCTCGTATTGATATTAGGGAGTCGCTCGTGCTTCAATACAGAATCAGTAACTTTTCCCGGATACATTTTATGATATGTTTCCATATCCCTCAATTGCCACTGAGGTATGCTCTTTTTACTCTTTGGAGCATGCACTAAATGTGCAGCAAAACATTCTTTTAAAGCTATTGTTTTCCAACCAGCTCTATTCAAACGCATAGTAAAATCCCCATCGGCACAGTAGAAACTATAATTTGTCTCATCCAGCCAATTTACATCCGCCATTGCCGGTCTATAATAGATACCATGATTAATGTGCACGTTGTTTTCTGCTAACATAATTACACGATAGTAATCATGCCGGGGATATTCTCTAAAGAAAAATGCACCTCCTCCTATTTTTTCACCATCTTCAATACGGCTTTTAATCTCATCATATCCTTTCTGAAGACATCCCGGAGCAAGAATCAAATCATCACTAACCATACAAATGTAATCTGAATGAGCATATTTGAAACCAATATTCATAAACTCTCCCCATGAGTGTGCCCTTTTCTTGACACCGTCTTCTGCAACAATGGAATAATTTGGCTGAACGATTGTAAAAACATCTGTCTGTTTTGCCAACCAGTCACAAGTTCCATCGGTGGAACCTCCGTCAACAACAATAATTTCCAATGTACCATCAAAACCATTATTTCTGATACTGTCAATGGTAGCTTTGATTAGTCCTTTACGATTTTTAGAACCCAGAACTATAGAAAGATCTTTAGACTTTTTCATTTGATATTCTTTCTAAATTTATATTCCATGAATTATAATATAATTGTCCCAAACAGTAGCCTGTAAATGGTACAGTATAAGAAGAAGATAAAAATGTTCCTTCTAAAAAGAGCAAAGAGAACATTACAATAGCCATGCTCATATAAACCTTAAGGTTAATAATATTATATCTTCTTGAAAGCCTATATACACGATAAAACATTAATAACAACCATAAAAGCAACACAATAGCCCCATATCCCAAAGTATAAAACAATTCAGACAATGGAAAATCTATAAACTTACCAACCTCATGATTTAGCGTATCTCTACTGACAAAACCATGAGGCAAAACATATTCATCAATATCAGTTATAAAATTGTAAAAATTATCCGCTCTACCCGAGTCTGCATCATTAGTATCTCCAGAAATAAACTGTTCCGTTTTATCAAAAACCCGATAATATAGAACAGGTACTTCTTCTTTCATATAACTCTCAATATCGCCAAAACAAACCGTTATCATAAAAATAAGGCAACCAACTATTGCCATTATTTTCTTTTTTTCTTTCCATTGGGTAAATAGAAAAAACAAAAATATAGATTCTAAAAAAATTAGTATTTGACGCCTCATACCTGACATTAAAGATAATATAAGGCACAAAAAAAGAACTATTAGGAATATTCTATACTGCTTCTTCAATGCAGGTATTAGTATAGCTAATGGTATACCCAACATATTTCCGCAAACCGCAACTGTTTCACTATCCCCATTCAAATACAAAGATATAGTGAGATAAGAACAAACAATCCATCCTACAATCGTTCCTATAGAGATATATGTTATGCTATCTAATGCAATCCCTTGGCTCTTATTAGAACATGACATACAAAAAAACATATATAAATATATTCTCAAAGTTCCCAATAGACTATTTAAAGGAAAGACACCCCATAAAACACTAAGAATCAACAAAAGAAACAAACACCATAAAAACAGAGTTAAAGCATAAATATTAATGGATAATAATAAAACTCGTTTTTTCAGCAAAAACAAAAATGGGATTAAAAACAATTCTGGAGCTGAAAAAGGAAAATGCAAAATATCCATAAGCAGATACGTACTAAATGGAGAAAATGCAAAAAATCCAAATAGTAGCAAGCAAATAATTTCTCTTTTACCAAGAGTACTTTTATCATTTTCCAACTTCACCATACAACAAGACATCCGTCCATTTTTCTAGTTCATAACTTTCCATTTTTTGAGAAAAAGTTGTATTCTCAGCTATTGGTTCATTTATAAACTCAGCATCTATCTTAGGGTCAATACGATCAATTATAGAAATATATTCAGGAGAGTATAACGGTGTCTTTGTTATATATTTATTTGTTGTAATAATCTTCTTTCCCAAACCCAAAGCCATCATCATACGGCTTGTCAAGCCTGATTGAAAAGGTTGTTCAATATCCAAAATAATTTCACTATCCCTCAATATTTCATTAAAAACGTCAATAGGCACACTTTCAAACATAACAAGTGTAGAACTATCTATATTCTTAACCAATCGATACTGGGTAATAAAGTTTCTTTTTACATTAAAAAGCTTATAAATTACATATCGTAAAAATGAAAATCTAGGCAAAGATGCGTCTACAACCAATTTTATATAGTAATTATTTGTTATTGGAAGCAATTTATTTACTATTCTATTTAGCACTTCAAATCTATCATTATGTAAAGATCCAACAAAAGATATTTTATACTTCAATCTATTATTACCCCAATTATCATCCTTAATCCAAAAAATTGGTAAGTATTTAATATTATATTTTTCTACGTCCAGAAAATCAAAGGAATATATTCTATTGAAGTATTTGTAATTTCTATAAAAAGTATATAGACAATTACTATCCCATGTAAATAAGACCGTCTCTATAGAAGGATTTATAGATTTCAAGTATAAAAACAAATAAGGACAAACCGAATAACCATTAACACAAATGAGTTTATCAAACTTAGTAGACAATTCTCTGTTACTTTTTATTTTTTTTCTCCAATATTTTACTTTTAAATAACGAACGAGAGCTTGTATAAACCTATAATAATGTGCCTTTACAAAATAGGAATCAAAAGGATATACTTTATCTTCAATATAAACAACCTCATGCCCTTTCCTTTCCATTTCTTTCACTATGTTATCTTCTAAACCATAACTAGAAGACAATAATGCCAAAATTCTCATTTATACAGCCCTTTCCTTTTCATTTCTTCAATGGAATCTTCATACTTGTCTTCCTGAACCTCTTGTTCATTCACCCACTTACAAAACTTACCAATGCCATCACTAAAGTTCCATTTCGGTTCAAACCCCAAAATGGTGCGGGCAGCAGTAATATCGGCATAATTATGTCTGATATCCCCAAGACGATAATTACCCGATATTGCAACCGGAACTTTTATACCATATTTTTCTATTAACGTATTGGCTACCGTCAGCACATCGATTGCTACACCGGTACCGACATTAAATACATGTCCGTTCGCCTCTTCTTTCTCAATGCCAAGGATAGTAGCATCCACTACATCGGCTATGTAAACAAAGTCACGCGTTTCCTTACCGTCTTCAAATATATTAATACCATTGCCATTCTTTATGCGAGTAGAAAATATGGAAAGTATGCCAGTATAAGGATTAGACAATGACTGACCGGGACCATACACATTCTGATAGCGATAAGATACCGGAGCAATGCCAATAGACGAACAGACAAGATGCACCAACTGCCCCTGTACTTGTTTCGTAATGCCATATACGGATGTAGGATGTACCAACGACTCCTCTGTTGTGCCTACCAATCTCAGGGGCTTCCTACAACCGGGATATTTCACTTCAAAATCTCCCTTGCGCATATCTTCATCCAAACGTTCAGCGGGATATACATATTCGTTCAGGTCATCACTATAATAACGTCCCTCTCCATAGATAGCACGACTTTCAGCCACTATCACTTTCTTGACTGAATGCTTTGTATTTGTTAGAATATCAAGCAACAATGCAGTACCACCGATATTGACATCTACATATTTCTGAATTTCATACATGGACTGTCCCGTACCGGTTTCGGCAGCAAGGTGCACCACGCACTCCACGCCGTCCAAAGCCTGCAACCAATCTTCTCTGGAAGTTACAGAACCCAATATAAAATTCACCCTATTCTTAACAGAATTATACAAAGGAGATGTCACATCAGGACATTCACCATGAATTTGCTTGGAGAGGTTATCCAATACCGTAACTTCATACCCTTTGGACAACAGTTTTAAAGAAAGGTTTGAACCAATAAAGCCGGCACCACCCGTCACCAAAATCCTTTTCATTCTATTCCCAATTTATCTTTCAAATTCATTATTCTTCGTATTTTTGTAGCATCGCCATAAACTATCGGTGAGTCATAAGGTCTGTCAGGAAATGCTCCATATTCCAATTTTATATCCAATCGATATTCCTTAATGAATTGTTCCACTCTGTCCGCAAAGGATATAGGAGTACCCGAACAACAGTTGATGATACCCGCTATTTGAGTTTGCGTAATTGTCGTCGCTATCTGGCTTGCCAATTCATCTACCATAATAAAGTCATATTTGGTTTTACCGGTAGTAAAGGGAAAAGTCCTTTTACTCTCACCGGCCGCTTGCAACAACTTGCTAAAGATAGAGTGGTTTTTCAAGTCATCGCCAAGGATGTAATATCCTCTAAGCCATTGCAGCATACACTTATTTGCTGTACAATACTGAATCATACTGCGACGCAAAGCATCTTTGGCAATGCCGTACTGAGAAACAGGATTGCAAGGCGTGGTCTCATCTATTCGGCCTTCCCAATAACCTACTTCGTGCATTGTACCCATCACGGCAAGCTGTCGCAAACCACCATCAATCAGCGAAGTCAAGAAACGGAAATGCGCAGACAAATCCAGCATGTGATTCTTGGAATTATGCATAAAGCCATCTCTCCACGCCATATGCAGACATACATCAGGACTCCCCAATTCCTCATACAAACAATCCGCCTCCGTATGTAAAAGATTCATTTTAACCTGCCGGGCACGGTTGTCTATTTCCAAGAAATTGACATCACAAGCTATCACTTGATGTCCCTCATCAAGCAAAGTCTTTACCACATGCCGGCCAATATAGCCATTGGCACCGGTAACAAGTATTTTTTTCATTATTATTTTATAGATTGATTAGTCTATGAAATTTCCTGCCGAATCAGTTCTCCGCCATTCCTTTGTTTCAAAACAGTAACGCTTGACTATACGGGCAGGTGAACCTACTACAACTGTATAGGATGGGTATCTTGAAGACAAGGTACTATTTGCACCAACAACACAATGATCTCCCAATGTGGTACCTGGAAGCAAAACAGAATTCATTCCTATCAGGCAGTTTTCGCCTATTGTCACAGGAATTGCTTCTATATCAGCTATACGAGGATTCAATTCAATATCTGTATATGGGTGGATAATGTCAAAAACACCACAATTAGCCGTGATAGAAGTGCCTTTTCCTATAATTATTGAGGAAGCACATGTACAATGAAAATTTTGATTAATGCAAACATTGCTTCCTATTACAATTGAAGGAGTATAATATTTATCATTATATTTACAAACAGCCTCTATTCTTGCATTCTTACCAATAGCACAAGCTTCTCCAATATCAATATACTTTTTGCCTGAAATTCTAATAACAGGACGCGATATCACTGTTCCCTTTCCAAAACGATGAAAAGAAAAGCTATCATAGTTTTGGAGAAATAAACTGCAAATTCTATTAAATACAATAATAGGATTTATTACATTTTTAAGTGCTCTTACAAGTCCATTCATTCCTATCGAAATCAAAGTATTTTATAACCTTAGCCGGTGCACCCACAGCCACTGAATAGTCCGGTATATCTTTCGTCACCACACTATTTGCACCGATTACACAATGCTTTCCTATTTTAGCCCCCAACACACATACATTTTCTCCCAACCAAGAGCCTTCGCCTATCACCACTTCTCCATGCTGAATAATAGGTTGATCCTTAATAGGGATAGATATGTCTTCATATCCATGAAGATTATCAGAGATATATACTCTATCGGCCGTCAATACATTTCTTTCAAGAATTATCTTCTTTGTTGCATAGATGTGATTAAAATGCCCGATGGTGACACCATCTTGAAGTTCAAGTAAACAGGTAGTTTCTCCTGTATGAGGAACAGCCGCCAACCATGTTTTATAGGCCACAAATACCCGACTTCCAATCCTTATATTTTCAGAACCGTCAATGCTCATAGGAGAGACGATTATGGATTCTGGACCAAACGACTGCATACTACAACGCCAAAAAAAAGCAGATATACGGTTCTCAAAGAACCGACAGACTCTCTTTGGTAGAGACAATACTTTCATCACTCTCCGCACAGCAGATTTTTATAGTTATCAATATTGACACCTATGGCATACTCCAGAGCACGGTTTACCTCCTCCTGATAAGTTTGTAAAGGCTGATTTTTAACCGTTTCCATTATTACACGGAACTCCTCATCAGTCCCGAATACATCCTTATAACCTGCCATTAAGTCGAAAGTGTCATCGCAAAAACGCAGACAGGGAAGTCCGCGCATCAAGGCCTCATAATAGGCCGTAGTATTGACAGCTATTGCAAAGTCAAAAAAGTTGTTATTCAAACAATCATTAATGGTCCTGTCCTTTGAAATAATAGTCATTCCATGTTGAGATGCAAAAGAGCTGTAAAAAGAAAAATCGCAAGACGGATGCAATTTCAGACAAAATTCATAATCGGAAGAATGATTCAACAGAATATTCAGCAACCCCATATTCGTATTCCGAAAACTATCTCTCGCCAACAGTAACATACACTTTTTATAAGGATTATCCTTTTTCATTGTATGCAATTCCACTTTTTTGGGATAGCCTGCCAGTCTCAATTTCCGAGGTGAAATTCCATAAGACACATCTTCGTCTATAGAAAACTGTCCCCAGCACAACAGATTATCCGTTTCAAAATTTTCATATTGAACAGAATCCAAAGGCGGATTTTTCTTAAAAATAAAATACACACCTTCCTGAAGTGAATAGGTAGGAATATTCCTCAGTTTAAAGAATTGCGTCAACAAATTCTCCAAGTCAAGCACACTACACTGGCAAAGATACTTCTGTACGCCAGTAAAATCCATATATTTGAGTTCTTCTATGATATTACAATAATGTATACACTCTATAATCAGTTTACATTTATCCCATAACGATAAAGAAGTATCATGTAAGTTGGAAAAAATAAACTTCGCAACCTTATAAATCACCACAGGATGAATGGACAACTTCCAGCCAAAAGTCAACGTTTTATTATAGGATGCTTTTCCATCCAGCTTATCCAGAACTGTATTATACAACTCCAGATGATCCTTACGTGCATAACGCCCAAAAGTAGAAAGTATCATATGCTTTTGAGGATCAAATTCCAGCCGCTTCACATCAATAGCCAGAAATGCAAGAACTATTCGCTTCCACGAAAAGGCATATTTCCCATTGGCTACAGCCCATAGAGATAGAGCCAACACTCTGTTCAAACAAATGCCGTCATATACAAAATTGAGTTTATTCTTCAACGATTTATATCTATCAAAATCATTCATAACTACACTGTTTTAAAATTAAACCATGGTAACCTATATACACGCATCGCATACCATGCAACAGCCACAAACGTTATAGCACTGATAATAGCCGCCGAAACAGCCGAGCCGATTGCACCCATTTTCAATATGAGCAAATAAGTCAATCCTACTTGAGCGATACTCAATGAAAAGGTTATCGTACCTAATCCCTTTGTTTTAAAAGTATAATGAGCAAAGCATACAAACATCAGATAGCATCCGTTAAAAAATTGAGCAAGCATTACCCAAGGAAGAAAATACAAAGAATCAAAATAAGAAGATGGATACATAACTTGTATCAGTAGCACTGACAACAAATAGCAACCTACAACAAAAATGAACGTGACAACCAAACTAATCCAAATAAACTTCACCAGCCTACCCTGTTCTTTCATCGTCCCAGCTTTATTCAAATCGAAGGCTGCCAATTTCTTATAAAGCGAAGGTGCATAAGCATTGTTAAACGAAACCAAGAACATTGTAACTATAGCTCCCCAAGTCAATGCAACTGAATAGTAACCATTATCTGCAAGGCTACACATATTCGTCAGATAGATTTTGTCCACCCCGCTTTTAAACCAGAAAGACAACGCATGAGGAATAATAGGAAGTGCAAAGAACAAGGTCTGTTTCAAATAAGCCTTATCTATATTCCATCCCAAATAACCACGCCTATAAAGGACAAAAAAGCTGATCAGTCCAAAAGCAACCGTTGTAAATATCATACTATAAATCCGTCCCTGCCATCCCAATAGAAAAACAATCACAAACATAACTGTGCTCAGTGCATTCAGAATGGACTGGGAAATCTGATAAATACCGAAAGACAAAGGCCTTTCCTCACATCGCCACAGGAGCATATTAACATTGGTAATTCCTGCAAACCATACCAAGACCAAGACTGATAATTGATAAGCAAAAGATATGTTCAATGCATCTTCTATGACTTTATACAAAGGAAGAGCGAAACATACACAAATGATATTGGCCAGCGTATTCAGCAATATCATATTAGAAACATATTTCTTTATCTCTTCTTTACCCAATTTGGCAAACATTACAGGAAGTGCACCTGCCGTACACAAATAGCCAAAGACAGAGACTATTTGAACCAGTACGTTGTAGTTGGTAACCACTCCATAATCGGCAGGCGTAAGATAATGTGTAATGAAAGGCAACAACAAGAATGGAATAGCCTTGTTGATGCCGTCACAAAACACATATACAAATGAATTGCGAATAACAGAAGATGATAATATTTTCCGAACAATTCGAAAACCTATATTTACTACCATCTAGATAAATTTACCTATATCTCTCATTTCATTTGCAATACCTATATATGGATACTCTATTTGAGGATTATTCCTTTTGTACCCGAATCCCCATGTAACAGCAATAAAAGATACTCCCGCTTTCATTGCACCTATAGCATCATGATTCGTATCACCTACTAAAGCCACAGATTTTTTATCGCATCCCAATTCATAAACACAGATTTCTACAATATCCGCTTTAGTCAATTTATTTTCATTATCGGCTCCATGAATTACATCACAAAATTGAGTAATGCCAAAATAATTCAAAATCTGTATAGCATAATCTTCACGTTTATAGGTTGCCACAGCCATCTTTATATCATGATGCTTCAAATAATCCAAGAAATCCATAACACCTTCATACACATATGCCCGGTACAGAGCTTCATGCTGATAATAATTTCTAAATATTTCAGCACCACTTTGAGCCTCTTCCATTGATAATCCAAAATGATTTCTCAAAGAGTCTTGTATAGGAGGACCTACGAATGAACATAGCTCGTCATCACCTATTTCAGGTAAGTTTAAAGTTTGCATTGTATATTTAACACTACAGATAATCCCATCCTGGGTATTAAGCAAAGTTCCATCCAAGTCAAACAATAAAGCTTGTATTTTATTATTCGATGACATATTTAGTCCTTGTTATAAAATCTATTTTAATTGATTTACTCAATTCCGAAAGAGCCTGTGACATCCACTCGTTAATATGTAAATCTTTCATTGATGAAAACTCATAATTTCTATCAAAATAGTCTGTCTCATTATTAACAAAGCCATCAAATCCAGCAAGCCATACATGATCAACTCCAATTCTATACATCACATTGAACAATAGTAATAAAGAATTATCTATGCATTCCTTTCTATGAGACAATAAAGATTCATAATTCAAAACATAATCAGGGACATAGTCTATAACATTCACATTCGAAGTCAATATCAACTTAGCCAATATTTTAGTATCGCCAATAATATCTACAAACTTACAATAACGTTTAGCATTGCTAATGAAAGTATAATCGATAGGATATCTATCATCATAAAAATTCACTGAGAAAACAATAGCATTTAACTGAGCAATTTTAGACTCAATCTTTTCTTTTTCCTCTTTCATAGAAATTCCAGGTCCTAAAATTACGATTTCAGTCTTTTCCTTGTTCTTCATATCATATTTCAACATTTCATAAGCAGTCGTATCATCAATGGTTATATTTTGATAATCGACATACGCTTGTTCTATCCAGACCTTATCATACAACAATTTTTTATCTTTGGGTATCCGAGATAAGATTTCATTAATAGAGCTTATAGACAAAGTACTTTTCTGCAAAAGATATTGAACATAAAAAGGATGACAGTTTTGCATAGCGGATATATAAAAGTCATATTTATATCCCCAATATCGTCTCTGATAAATCGGCATCAAGTCATTATCTACTATTTCCAATAATTGGCTCAAATTGTAATTTGCATTATAATAATCATTGAGATGCATAGCCAATAACTCAGTAGCACAATTTCCAGCGCTTTTCCCCATTCCATATACCGTAGAATCGGCAACTAATGTCCTTGTTGTGTCCTTCTCCAAGAACTTGATTGTATTACTAAATCCAAGCTGAAAATTATTATGCTCATGATAACCCATTACTATTTCCGGATCAAGATTATGATCTATAAGATAAAAATATCGAGCCATACTTTTATTATCCAATAATCCATAAGTATCAACAATTGAAAAAGCATAAGGCTTTATCTCATTAATTTTCTGAACATAGTCCAACATCTCTGAATCTGTATAAGAAGTTATGGATATTGCTTGTATAAACAGCTTATATCCTTTATCCTTTATAGCTTTACAAAACGGTAAGGCCTGTGCTATTTTTTCCTTTTTGAAAATTACACGAATGCCATCTATAAAAGTCGAATCACATGGACCTATACTCTCCAAAGAACATGTTCCATAATCAATCATAGCTACTGGCATCGCATTTCCTTTTTTAACAGAAGAAAATATTTTATTTATAGCTTCTGTATTAGGCATAATCGAGCGATTTATATCAAAATCTCTACGATCGTCCAAAAAACCTACTTCTATAAAATCCATACCCGCAGCTTCCAGACGTTTGTAAATGCCAGTGATTACACTATGGCCAAAATTCCAATCATTTACGTACCCACCGTCACGTAAAGTGCAATCTAGCACTTGAACATTTTTCTCCATGGTTATTATTTTCTATTCTTTATAATTTCTATAACTTTTTCCAAGTCTCTCCGAGTATCAACAGATAGAGATACAGAATCTACCATTTCATATTTTATATGAATCTTGTTCTCTAGGAATCTTTGTAATGTAACATCTTCTATTGACTCTAAAAATCCTTTGGGTGCTGAGACAAAAAAGTTCAAAGCCCTTTTGTTATAACATTCTACACCAACAACTTTCTTGTACCTAAATAAAACAGTTTTATAGGGAAAAGGAACCACGGCACGAGATAGAAGAATACATTCATTCTTATCATTTGTTACAACCTTAATATTAGCTGGATCTATGACTTCTGCGGGATCAGAAAAATATCGGCAAAGCCCTCCAACATAAATATTGTCAGCAACTTCGCTTTTTGGTAAAACAGTTCGTATCACATCCGGACTAATAAGAGGTTCATCACCGCATACGACAACATAATAATCTGCATCTATTTTATCACTAACTTCATGAATGCGATGCACATGAGTAGAATGATCAGAGCTTGTGATTACAGATTTAAGCCCGTATTGTTCACAAACTGTAACAATACGTTCATCATCCGTAGCTATAAAAACGTCTGAAAATTCCTGTATTTGAGTGACCTGATTGTAAACCCACCAAATCATAGGTTTCCCGCAGATATCAGCCAAAGGTTTTCCTGGAAACCGACTCGAACCATAACGTGCCGGGATAACTGCAACAATTTTCATTCTTTTTTCTGTTTTATTTAATTAAATATTAAAATCTTCATTCAACCTCTATTAACCTAGGATGCATCTTATCTTTTTCACTCAAAAGAATCTTATCTACTGGCATTCTCCAATCAATCCCCAAATCAGGGTCATCCCAAGCAATAGCTCCCTCACATTGTGGAGCATAAAAGTTATCACACTTATATTGAAATACGACTTCCTTACTCAACACACTGAAACCATGCGCAAAGCCTCTGGGGATAAAAAACTGACGATGATTTTCTTCCGTAAGCTCCACGGCAATATGTTGTCCAAAAGTTGGGGAACCTTTTCTTATATCTACAGCAACATCAAGAACTGAACCTTTTACTACACGCACCAACTTATTTTGAGCAAAAGGTGGCTTTTGATAATGCAAACCACGGATTACACCATAACAAGACTTACTTTCATTATCTTGTACAAAAGTCGTATTACATACTTTTTTCTTAAACTCATTCTGATTGAAAGACTCAAAAAAGTAGCCGCGCCCATCTTTAAAAAGATACGGTTCAATTATTACAACCCCTTCAATGGCTGTTTTTATGACTTCCATATTAATTTAAAAAAGATATTTAATCCGCTATTTTTTTAACAAACTGTTCCCTATTTTGCATCATACCTATTCTGAACATAAGCTGTATATAGAGAAAGCCTCTGTTAAACCATTCTTTTATCTTTCCGCCCTCATCGGATTCTCTATGAAATCTTTATATGCTAAACGAACACCATCTTCAAGTTCTGTTTTATATTTCCAACCAAGTTTAGTCGCTTTGCTGACATCAAGCAGTTTACGAGGAGTACCGTTGGGACGAGTCACATCCCATTTTACACTCCCTTCATATCCGACTACTTTAGCGACCAATTCCGTAAGTGACTTAATTGTCAATTCTTTACCCGTCCCTGCATTGACCGTTTCATTACCACTATAATTATTCATCAAAAACACACAAAGATTGGCAAGATCATCAACGTACAAGAATTCTCTTAATGGACTCCCATCGCCCCAACAAGTCACTTCTTTCAATCGTAGCTCTTTAGCTTCATGAAAACGCCGGATGAGAGCCGGAAGTACATGGCTGTGTTCTGGGTGATAGTTATCATTTGGACCATAAAGATTAGTTGGCATCACACTAATATAATCTGTGCCATACTGACGATTCAAGAACTCGCAATATTTCAGTCCACTGATTTTTGCAAGAGCATATGCCTCATTGGTCTTTTCAAGTTCACTTGTAAGCAGGCAACTCTCCGCCATGGGTTGTGAAGCCATACGAGGATAAATACATGATGAACCAAGAAATTCCAGTTTCTTACATCCATTCTGCCACGCAGCATGTATTACATTCATCTCAAGTATCATGTTATCGTACATGAAATCGGCAAGTGCATTCTGATTGGCTATAATTCCTCCTACTTTCGCCGCAGCGAGAAATACATATTCGGGCTTTTCCTGTTTAAAGAAATCCTCCACTTGATCTTGTCGACACAAATCAAGTTCCTTATGTGTACGGGTTATAATATTAGTGTAACCTTGACGTTGGAGTTCCCTCACAATGGCACTTCCAACCATTCCACGATGTCCGGCTACATATATTTTTGACACTTTCTCCATTACAATATCCTATCAGTTACTTTACCAGACCTTTTTCCAAATATTCAGCAAGATTGGTACGCATGACAGAAGCCACGTGATCGGCAGCAACTTTCTGCATATCATGCTTTACCATTATTTCAACAAGCCGTTCAAAAGAAGTGGTTTGAGGATTCCAACCGAGTTCGTTTTTGGCTTTAGTGGGATCCCCCCAAAGATTTACCACATCAGTGGGACGATAAAAGTCTTCTGAAACAGTAACCAGTACTTTACCTGTTTTGATGTCAATACCTTTTTCATCGATTCCTTCTCCTTCCCACCGAAGTTCAATACCTGCATAACGGAAAGCAAGGGTAGCAAACTCACGGACTGTATGTTGTACCCCTGTTGCTATAACAAAATCTTCGGGCTTATCATGCTGAAGGATAAGCCACATGCACTCTACATAATCCTTGGCATATCCCCAATCACGGAGAGAATCCAAATTGCCAAGATACAGGCAATCTTGTTTGCCTTGGGCAATGCGTGCGGCAGCAAGAGTAATTTTACGAGTTACAAAGGTTTCGCCACGGCGTTCTGATTCATGATTGAAAAGAATGCCCGAACAGCAAAACATGTTGTAAGCCTCACGATATTCCTTAATAATCCAGAATCCATAAAGTTTAGCTACGGCATAAGGTGAATATGGGTGAAAGGGCGTCTTTTCATTTTGAGGCACTTCTTCCACTTTACCGTACAGTTCGGAAGTAGAGGCTTGGTAGATGCGACAAGTCTTTTCAAGTCCACACTGGCGTACCGCCTCAAGTACCCGCAACACCCCCACAGCATCTACATCAGCTGTAAATTCGGGTGAATCGAAACTCACCTGCACATGACTCTGTGCTGCAAGATTATATATCTCATCAGGACTAACCTTATTTACCGCCTGTACCATCGACATGGAATCACCCAAATCGGCATAATGCAGATGAAAATTTGAAACTCCCTCAAGATGGGCAATTCGCTCACGATAATCTACTGAGGAACGACGAATAATGCCATGTACTTCATAACTTTTCTCAAGAAGAAATTCTGCTAAATACGAGCCATCTTGTCCCGTAATTCCTGTAATCAATGCTCTTTTCATACATAAAGTTAATCACCAATTTTGACATGTTACCTATAGGAAAACCGTCTTTGGACGGCTTCCCTATAGGTAACATGTCAAAAATTGGACTGTTTTTTAGTATTTGTTATTACTTACTCCGATAGTCAGTGGCAATAAGTTCTCATAATCCCTACAGCCTTTAACAATCTCATCAAAAAAATTCTATCTAAATTCCTGCCGGAACGGCCTCTTACCCACAATAACTTGTAATTATTTTCCACCAGAACCATTCTATATTCTTCGTCTCTTTACTGAGATTCACACCTATCTTCATCAAACGTCTGCCATCCAGCTTAAACTCAAATACAAAGAGATGTCTTTGATCTTCACCAACGCATTGGCACGACCGCTGGAACTGCATATCTCAGTATCTACAAACTGCCCCAGCAAGGTGACGACGATATAAAATTCCATTTCTACCATCTTTTTTAGAGATATGCAAGTATACTAATTTTCACCACAAAGAAGGCAGAGTTCCACAGAGTTTTTTAAATGATGAAGATGGATACGTTTAGTCTTCCACTTCTTCCCAAGGATAGGGGTTATCCACCACATTTTGAAACTCTTCGATGGCTTCCTGCTGTTCGGAAGTAAGCGATGCGGAATCCCAAGCAGCGATGATAGCACGCCCCTCGTTTGTCAAAGACTCGTCGAACACTTCGCCATAGCAGACGGTAAGTAGACGAAGTTTCAGCAACGAAGCAGGAAGAGCATCAAGAATATCCCAACAACGATCCAAGATTTCCTGGATATGCTTCTGCTTCTCACCGTGGTCTATGAACGAGGCACTGTAGCCCATCAATAGTGCAAGGCAGACATTAGCCTGTTCTTCGGTAGTACTACCTTTGACATCTGAGTTATACAAAGCTGTGGTCAAGCGATAAACTTCACCGTTACGACGGGACAAGTCATCGCTATAGATGGGGCTCCCGTCCATACCCAAATACATCAGGTCGTGCGCAGCACGCTGAAGAGTGATTGCTTCTTCGGAAAGAGACATGATTAATTAAAAATTAAGAATTAAAAATTAAAGATTAACCGATTACTTCTATAAGGTCAGGATGGATGGTAGCCATAGCAACGGCGATGACACCTTGTATAGCTATGACCACACGACGGTCACGAGCACCTTTCACTTTCAGGAAAATTCCCTCCTGCCCCTCGAAGTCACCACCGGTAATACGGACTTTCGTACCTTTCGACAAATTCAGTTCATCAGGTTGGAAGTACATAAGATGATCGTTGTAAGTTCCGGCAACAGCTATGAAACGTTGCATCTCATTGTCGGGGATGATTATCTTCTGACCGCTACGGGTATCGGTGATATATTGCAAGTAAGTGACTTTTGATTTGACACGCTTCACATCAGCCGGACAGGCATGAACAAAAAGCAGATTGTGAACGACGGGAACCAGAACACGGACTTTCTTCCCTTTCTTCATGCTGATCTTGTATTGCATAGGGATGAAACAGCCTAACTTTTCCTTTTCAAGCAGACGCATAGCATCAGGCTCCCTGCGATAGGTGGCACGCATAGCATACCATACTTCGGTCTCTTTTTCCGTTTCCATTCGGTGGCTTTCTTCAGAAAAGGGTGTTCTTTCGGGGCTTTAAAGTCCTTGCATACGCTTGAACTTCAATCACTTGCGAACGCTTTATGTAGAATACGGCAAGCCTTGCGCCCCTCTTGCCTATGGATTTTACGTAGCTGTGCATTACCTTAAGTTTCTTACAGGTAAAAAGCTATAAACGAACATCTTAAAGAGAAATATTGTCTTTTAATCGTTCGTTTTAAAGATGGCATTTTAGGTTGTATCCTACCTAAGATTCTTTCAGCAAAAAGACAAGTGTAAAAACACAATTTTATTTCAGGGATAACTAATTATAGATTAGTAATATATGACACAAGAAAAAGACCTAATCAATTTTATTTATCAGAATATTTTGTTGTTTCATTTCAAGACATTATCTTTGTGAACATTAAACGAACGATTAAAAAACACCCTCTAATTACTACAATCATTATTGACAGTAATCAGTTTCCTTCTGTTCTTATCCTCTATTTCATCATCATCGCAGCTTATTCTGACAGCTTCTCAATGTTGCATTTCTTTTTTAATAATGTACGCACGCACACATACGCACAGGCGCGTATTTCCCTACTTTTTCTTTAAACCTTGTTACACACACTTTATATCAATAGGTAGGTGGGGCTACCACCTATTACATCATTTTGTGTGTCACACACAGAACAGAAAAGTTTCATTTTTCTATACCAGTATGACCGATTTTACGAGAATAACCGTTAATTTTGCTTTCAAATGCAAATTTAAAATAAATTACTAACATCTAAAATTGTAGTTTTATGACTAAAAAAACACAATCTTGAGCATTGAGCTCATGAGTAAAGATGCCTGTGGCATCGAGATTGAGAGAAAAGGAAACAGGATCGACATCCTGTTGGTTGAAAATGAACCGGTTGACCAACAGGTCGTAGTCAGGGCGGAAGAAAGAATAGAGTTCCTCACTCCCTGGATAAACATGCTTATCCATCATAAAAAAGAGGCGGGACTCAAAGGGACAAAGCATTTGGCAAGGAAGCTGTATCGCATGGCAAGGTTCGAGAAAGGGAAGCATGAGGAAGGATTTCTGACGATGGAAAGCATTAATACCGAAATCATTAGCTTAAGGAAAAAAATCAGGGAAGAGAAACAGGGAATGGAAAAGAAGAAGAAAAAGAAGTAGGAATTCAAAATTGTGCAAAAACGCCTTTTCGGTTGAAAAAGACGTTTTTGCCATTCCGGATATTATACCCTACTTCGCACCGCCAACAAGGCAGACTAAAACAACTAACAAAGAAATGGAAAATATTCCGGTTACCGCATACAGCGGATTCAGCAACGTCCGGGGAGAGATAACCCTGAGAAAAGTAATTGAAAACATCACAAAGGGAGTACACGCTAAACTTGTATTCAAGATAAGGCTGCTCGTCAGCCAGGGAAAGACGGAAGAGGCAAACAATGTGAAGAAGCAATTGCCATTCTACACCGTCACGGCAGGATACAGCGAAAAAAGACAAGCTTACAGTATCACAAGATACACGCACGTTATCCTGTTGGATATTGACGACCAGCCCGAAGAGAAGCTGGAAAACTTAAGGGAGAAAATCAACAAGGATCCTAACACGTTGGGCAGCTTCCTCACTCCAAAGGCACATGGATTCAAAATATTCGTGTTCCTGCAGACGGAATATGCCACCACTCTCAGGGAGACATTCTCTAACGGAGAAAAGGATTTCTCAGCGTTGGAAAAATATCACAGGATGATGTATGATGCCTGCAAGGAATACTATGAGAAGCTGCTGGGTGTGGAAGTGGACGGAAGCGGAAAGGATATATCAAGGGGATTCTTCACTTCTTTCGATGAAAAGGCGTACCTGAATGAAGAACTTATGAAAGAGGTCGATGAGATGCTGACCGGTATTATGCCACCTGAAAGACCGCAGACGGGGAGAAAGATGAGCGGGAAGGCGATGAGTGAGAGTGATAAGGTGGTAAGTGATAAGGCGGAAGCCGAGCCGTGGGAAAGGATGGAATTCAACAAGGCGGTGCTCGCAGTAAAGAGGATTGCTAAATTCGAACCGGGAAGCAGGGACAGCTTCATAT
>ERZ779740.74-NODE-74-length-67826-cov-20.6422_pt1 | contig 67826 bp, 51 predicted proteins | sample MGYA00511099_ERZ779740 | MGnify/ENA primary metagenome ERZ779740 (study PRJEB29588, sample SAMEA2161216) | human gut metagenome | biome: human gut; feature: human-associated habitat; material: faeces | place: Denmark | collected 2008/2010 ...
GAGCCCTCCCCGTCCCCCCGCCTGCCGGCAGGCTCCCGCGGCGGGCTGGACATCGCCGACCTGGCTTCATGGTGGTCGTGCGCCTTCATCCAGACCCAGGACGTGGGGCGCGTGGCTGCCGACGGGGCGTTCGAGGTAGAAGGGCGCATCGACCACAGCGACATCAGGGGTTGCAACCTGCTGGTGCAATAATTTACCTGCAAAGCTCCCGGCCACAGTCCGCGGGCCGGTGTCCTTCGCGGGACTCCGGCAGCAGCGACCGACAAGAGGGGGGGGGCATTGACACAGACCGACAAAAAAGAGAGATAGCGATGAAAACAGTAGCATTCGTCCCCTTACGCCTCAACAGCCAGCGGGTAGCGGGCAAAAACCTCCGCCTGCTGGGCGGCGAACCGCTGATGTGCCATATCCTGCGGACGCTCGCCGGCATCGGGGAGATCGACGAGGTGTACGCCTATTGCAGCGACGAACGCATCTGCGAATACCTGCCCCGAAGCGTGCGTTTCCTGCGCCGCAGCCCCGGCCTCGACCGCGACACGCCGCTCGGGCAGGCCGACCTCTACGTGCTGGCGCACGCCACCTCGCCGTTCATCCGCGCGGAGACCGTGGCGGACGCCCTGCGGCACGTGCGGTCGGGGGAGTACGATTCGGCGTTCAGCGCCGAGAAGATCCAGACCTTCGCCTGGTTCGAAGGCCGGCCGCTCAACTATGCGCTGGACGACATCCCCCGCACGCAGACCATAGAGCCGGTCTATATCGAAACCAGCGCATTTTTCATTTTCCCGCGCACGCTCTGGTGCGGCCGCGGACGCCGCATCGGGGAAAAACCCTACATGGCTGTCGTAGACCGCATCGAAGGGCTGGACATCGACAACCCCGAGGATTTCACGATGGCCGAGATCATCGCGGCAAGCCGGCGGCTGGGGTAGGGAACGGGAATCCGAGATGAGCATAAAAAAGCGACCTTTTCCAGGTCGCTTCCTTTATTTCAAAAAGGCGGCGTTACTCCGCCCCGCGTTCGTAGGCGTCGATCATCGAGCCGCGGGTGCGGTTGACGATCCGCGCACCAAGCGACGCGGCATAGTCGCGCAGCACCTCGTGCCCGCGGAAGAGTTCGGCCACCTCGGCCAGGTATACAGACATCGTATAGGGCACATGCGGCACCTTCATGTAGATAGGCTGCGGCGCCCGGGGCCCGGCATCGTAATAGTGGCGGTCGGCACGGCACAGGCGGTTCGCATCGTCGACGCAGAGCCCGTCGAGCAACGTATGATCCACCCCGTAGAGCTCGATCCGCCGGTAACCCAGTAACAGGGCGACGTATTCGCCCACCTGCACGACCGTGCCGAAATTGGCGCTGCCCAGGCCGTGGCGGAAAAGCCAGAAGCCGACGCTGCCAAAACCGCGGTAGACCTGCGTATGGAAGCGAACGATGCGGATACGGGGGTTGGGCAGCGCGGCGCGGTAGTCGAACTTTTCGGGATTATAGAACTGTACGTAGAGCGTCATCGGCCACGTGACCTTGCTATCGAGCGTGCGGTAGAGCGCGGCCACGCGGTCGCGGCATTCGCTGTCGCGGAAGAACATCGGGTCGGAAAGGACGTAATAACCCGGTCTGACCACCTCGAAGCGGTCGTCCTCGGCAAAAAAGTTGACCGCCATGAAATCCTTCGCCTCGTATTCGCGGCGCGCGATCAATCGCGGCAGGTCGTCCGACAACGAAGGGCCGTTGCCCAGAATGACCATCCCGCGCGACGGGTCGCCCGTCGGGCCCGCACGGCGGATATAGTTGCGGAAATTCTCCTTGACGGCCATCACGGCGAAGTAAAGCGCCGTGTCGAACGTATTGCGGATGAATGCGATGAGCTTCTCGGATGCGGTCATGAACAGGGTTTTATTTGCAAATGTAGCAAAAGATCGGTATCTTCGCAAGAAACCAAACCGTAACAAATGGCATCGGTAACCATCTCGGTCATCATACCCCTCTACAACAAGCAACGCGAAATCGGCGACACCCTACGCTCGGTGCTCGCACAGACTTTGCAGCCCACGGAGATCGTCGTCGTGGACGACGGATCGACGGACGGGAGTGCCGGCGCCGTGCGTGCCATCGCATCGCCGCTCGTGAAGCTCGTCACGCAAGCGAACGCCGGGGTCTGCGCGGCACGCAACCGCGCCATCGCCGAGTCGACGGGCGACCTGATCGCCCTGCTCGACGCCGACGACACGTGGGAACCGGGATTCCTGGAGGAGATCGCTTCGATGGCGGCCGAATTCCCGGGCTGCGGGATTTATTCGACGGCCTTCAACATCGTCAGCCATGACGGGCGGTTCCCCGCCCCCACCCCCACAGAGCGCGGCGTGGTCGCCGACTTCTTCCGCGACTCGGCGCACCGTTATATCTCGATCCCGTCGGCCAGCGCCGTCCCGCGCGCGGTATTCGAAACAGTGGGCGGATTCCCCGAGGGAATGAAGATCGGCGAGGATCTCTACATGTGGATCAAGATCGCCCGGCGCTACAAGGTCTGCTTTTCGCCCAAGCCGCTGGCAAACTATTCGAAGGTGGCCTCGAACCGGTCGTCAGCCATCTACACGCCCGAGCGGACGCGCTACTCGTTCGAGGAGCTTTACGACCCGGCGGCGGCAGACGGATACAACGAGTTCGTGGCCCGCGCAGCCCTGGGAAAAGCGCTCATCATCAGTGCAAAGGGGGGCACGAAGGATGCGGCGAGGGCGATCCGGTTCTTCGGCTACACGAAGACCTACCGCCGCACGCTGCGCAAGGTACGCATCCTCAACGCCCTGCCCCGCAGCTGGCGGGGGCCGCTGATCGGGCTTTACAACAGCCTGGCATGGCGCATCGCCCGGAAAGGACTCTGAGCCCCGAAAATTCCGACAGCATGAAATACCTTTCGAACCCCTCCGTCGTAAAGGGTCTTTTTACGGCACTCCTCCTGCTGGCGTCATCCGTCGCCCGGCCCCAATCCGCAAATCCGGACACCCCTTCCTACACGATGCGTTCAGGCGGTACCGAACGCTCGTACAAACTCCACCTGCCCCAGGGGCTGCCCCAAGGCGCCCCGCTAGTGGTCGTCCTGCACGGTTACGGCGCGAACAACGACCCGGGCCGCTTCGGGATGAATGCCGCGGCCGACCGCCACGGCTTTGCCGTCTGCTACCCGCAGGGGTCGAAGGGCGGCCGGGGCGCAGGGCGCGAAGGACGGCCGGGGCAAGACGTGCTGGAACGTGGGCTACCCGTTCCAGGCCGACATGGCCATCGACGACGTGGAGTTTATCACGCAACTGGTACGGCATTTACAGAAAAAGCACGGGCTGAGCCGCCGCAACGTCTTTTGCACGGGCATGTCGAACGGCGGGGAGATGTGCTACCAGCTTGCGGCGCAGCGCCCCCGCCTGTTCGCGGCCGTGGCACCCGTATCGGGGCTGATGCTCGAATGGCTCTACAAGGCCGACACATCGGATGTGCCCGTGCCCCTGTTCGAAATACACGGCACGGCCGACCGCACGTCGGCGTGGGAGGGCGACCTCGACAATAAAGGCGGCTGGGGCGCCTACGTCGCCGTACCGATGGCCGTGCATTACTGGGCAGCCAAGAACAAATGCACCGGCATGCAGACGGACACGATTCCCGGGCGCACGCCGGAAAACGGCCGCAAGGTCATCGCCCACCGCTTCACGGGCGGCACGGGCGGCAGCGAAGTCTGGCTCTACGAGATCGTCGGCGGGAAACATTCGTGGGGCGAACAGGACATCGACACGGGCGAGGAGCTCTGGAAATTTTTCAGCAAGTTCGTGAAATAGACGGGACGACAGCCGGCAGGGGTAAGGGGACTGTGCAACACCTCGCAGAAGGAGATGGTCTACATATGTATCCAATCCCGGGAAAATTCGCTGGAAGAACACACCTACGACGACGGAACCCGGGTCGCATGCACTCCCGGGTGGGAAATCCGCTAAAAAAACACCCGGCTTTACGTCCATGCGTAAAGCCGGGTGCCGGGTTACCTCTCCCCACCCCTCACGGGGCCGGGTCGTTGCAGATCAGTTCGCGAAGGTCAGCCCCTTGTCGTCGGCGTCGATGCGGATCGGCTGCTCACGGTTGACGTCGCCCGCAAGGATGCGCTTCGACAGGTCGTTGACCACATAGCGCTGGATGGTACGCTTCACGGGACGCGCACCGTAGAGCGGGTCGTAACCGGCGGCAGCGATCCATTCGCGTGCCTTCTCGCTGTATTCGAGGCGGATGCCGTTTTCGGCAAGCATCCTGCGCACGACACCGAGCTGGATGTCCACGATGCGTTCGATATCCTTGCGCGTCAGCGGCTCGAACATCACGATCTCGTCGATACGGTTGAGGAACTCGGGCTTGAGCTGCTGCTTGAGCAGGTCGATCACATCCCGGCGGGTCTTCTCGACCACTTCGGGGGCGAGTTTCTCACCGTTGAACGCCTCCGCGAAATTCTCCTGGATGACCTGCGAACCCATATTCGAGGTCATGATGATGATCGTATTGCGGAAATCCACCGTACGGCCCTTGTTATCGGTCAGACGGCCGTCGTCGAGCACCTGCAACAGGATGTTGAAAACGTCGGGATGGGCCTTCTCGATCTCGTCGAGCAGCACGACCGAATAGGGTTTGCGGCGCACGGCCTCGGTGAGCTGGCCGCCCTCGTCGTAACCGACATATCCCGGAGGCGCCCCGACCAGACGCGACACGCTGTGGCGCTCCTGGTATTCGCTCATGTCGATACGCGTCATCATCGAGTCGTCGTTGAAGAGGAACTCGGCCAACGCCTTGGCCAGCTCGGTCTTGCCGACACCGGTGGTACCGAGGAAGATGAACGAGCCGATCGGTTTGCGGGGGTCGTTCAGCCCGGCGCGCGAACGGCGCACGGCGTCGGAAATGGCGGCGATGGCCTGCTCCTGCCCGATGACGCGCTTGTGCAGCTCGTCCTCCATGTGCAGCAGTTTTTCGCGCTCGGAAGCCAGCATGCGCGTCACGGGGATGCCCGTCCAGCGCGACACCACCTCGGCGACGTCCTGCGCATCGACCTCCTCCTTGATCATCGAGCCGTTGGCCGACGCCAGTTTGTACTCCTCCTGGAACGCGGCGATCTCCTTCTCCGCCTCCTGGATCTTGCCGTAGCGGATTTCGGCCACCTTGCCGTAATCGCCCTGGCGCTCGGCCTGCTGCGCCTCGATCTTCAGGGTTTCTATTTTGTCCTTGTTCGACTGAATCTTTTTCAAGAGGTCGCGCTGCCCCTGCCACTTGGCACGCATCTCGGCGTCACGGGCCTTGAGCTCCTCGATCTCCTTGGTGAGGTGCTCGACGCGCTCCTTGTCCTTCTCGCGGCGAATCGCTTCGCGTTCGATCTCCAGCTGGCGCACACGCCGGTCGAGGGTGTCGATCTCCTCGGGCACGGAGTTCATCTCCAGCCGCAGCCGCGAGGCCGCCTCGTCCACCAGGTCGATGGCCTTGTCGGGCAGGAACCGCGAGGTGATGTAACGCGTCGACAACTCGACGGCGGCCACGATCGCCTCGTCCTTGATCCGCACCTGATGGTGGTTTTCGTAACGATCCTTCAGGCCGCGGAGGATCGAAATGGCATCCTCGGGGCTCGGTTCGTCGACCATGACCTTCTGGAAACGGCGTTCGAGGGCCTTGTCCTGCTCGAAATACTTCTGGAACTCGTCGAGCGTCGTGGCGCCGATCGTCCGCAGCTCACCCCGCGCAAGGGCGGGCTTGAGGATGTTGGCGGCGTCCATCGCACCCGACGACTTGCCGGCGCCCACGAGGGTGTGGATTTCGTCGATGAACAGCAGGATGTCGCCGTCGCTGGCCACAACTTCCTGCACAACGGCTTTCAGGCGTTCCTCGAATTCGCCCTGATACTTGGCACCCGCGATCAGGGCACCCATGTCGAGCGAGTAGATCACCTTCGATTTGAGGTTCTCGGGCACGTCGCCGTCGACGATCCGGTGTGCGATACCCTCGGCGATGGCGGTCTTGCCGACACCCGCCTCTCCCACGAGGATCGGGTTGTTCTGATCGGGTTGTTCTTGGTACGCCGCGAGAGGATTTGCAACACGCGGCGGATCTCCTCGTCACGGCCGATCACCGGATCGAGTTTGCCCGAACGGGCCTGTTCGTTGAGGTTGATGGCATACTTGCCCAGCGCATCGAACTGCTGCTCGGAGGTCTGGGAATCGACCGTAGCCCCCTTGCGGAAGGTGCGGATCGCCTCCAGGAGTTCCTTCTCGGTGGCACCGCTGCGCTTGAGGATGTCGGCGGCCTGCCCGCGCTCGGCGACGAGCCCCAGCAGCAGGTGCTCGACCGACGCGTATTTGTCGCCGAAGTTCCGGGTAAAGTCCACGGCGCGCTGGATCACCTTCGAGGAGTCCTGCGAAAAGAACTGGTCGCCGCCGCCCTCGACCCTCGGCAGGGACGCGACGGCCCGGTCGGCCTCGTCGCGCAGGCCGCGGACATTCACCCCGACACGCCCCAGGAGGAACGTGGCGAGCGAATCGTCCTCGCGGACAAGCACGCTCAGAATATGGAGCGGCTCGACAGCCTGCTGTCCGCGCTCCCGGGCAAGAGACAATGCACTTTGCAGAGCCTCCTGCGCTTTTACAGTTAACGTATTGATGTTCATATCTCTGATAATTTGTTTTTCAAACTTTCGTATACTACACCCGCAAAACGCCTGCCAACCCGGCTTCCCGGCCAATGTGTCATCCTTTGTCACACACGGGACTGACACGAGGCGCCAAAACGTCAGCTGTTTTGCAGAAGAGTTACACAATACGGCATAAAACAGCAGGACATCGCCCGAAATGTATTATCTTCGCAACACCTAACTCTCACTCTTCACGTTCATGACATACCGTAAACCCCCGTTCCTGCTGCGCAAATGGCAGCGGTTGCAGATGCGCTACTATGCGTACCGTAACCCGGAAAAACTGGTCAGGATACGCTACCGGCAACGATTCGGCACCGACCCCGACCTCGAAAACCCCCGAACCTTCAACGAAAAAGTCCTCTGGATGATGCTCCATGCCGACACCACCCGCTGGTCGCAACTGGCCGACAAGTACCGCGTCCGCGAGTATGTCGAGCAATGCGGGCTGGGATGGATGCTCAACGAATTATACGGTGTATGGGAATCCGCAGAGGAGATAGACTTCAGCGGGGGGGGGAATCTCCCCGACACGTTCGTGCTGAAAACCAACAACGGCTACGGACAAGTTATCATCGTGAACGACAGGCAAAAAGCCGATATCCGGTCGATCCGCCGTACACTCAACCACACCCTGCGAAAGAAATTCGGCCGCATGACGGCCGAACACCACTATTTTGGTATTAAACCCCGCATTATCGCCGAACGCCTCCTTCCCTCAGAACCAGCATTCGGCAATTCGCTCATCGACTATAAATTCTACTGTTTCGATGGCAACCCCTATTGTTGCATGGTCTGCTACAACCGTAAATCGCCATCCGACGTCAAAACAGGATTGTACGATGCCAGGACATGGAAAAACATAGGTCATTACGTCACCGGAAAATATTACGACCCACATCAGTGTGATATCCCGCGTCCGGCATCCCTCGACCGGATGCTCGATGCGGCCAAACGGCTCTCATCAGGATTCCCCCAAGTACGGGTCGACCTTTACGAAGTCGCCGGAAACCCCGTATTCGGGGAACTGACATTCACCTCATCTGCAGGTATGGATACGGGATTCAGCCAGGAGTTTCAGGAATTGATGGGATCGCAAATATCCCTGCCGCCGGCCAAGCGGACGCAACCGTCGCACCCGGGACTGCTCGGACTCCTCGGACTGCGGAAGGCCGCTGCCAAATAAAAACGGCAGGCAGCCCGGAGGGGCGGGTGCAACAGGCTGCCCGGCCCGCCAGGCACAGCCCTTTGCCCGGGTATGGGGAGAGGGCTGTCATTTTGTAGGCGGGTTTCATTTTTAATTTAATTCTTAATTCGTATCTTTGCGCTACTATGAGTGATTTTATCGTCAGCGCACGGAAATACCGCCCCGCGACCTTCGCCTCGGTCGTCGGACAGAAACATATCACCTCCACGCTTAAAAATGCGATCGAGCGCGGGCAGTTGGCTCACGCCTACCTGTTCTGCGGCCCCCGCGGCGTAGGCAAGACCACTTGTGCCCGCATCTTCGCAAAGGCCATCAACTGCCTGAACCCCAACGGATCGGAGGCCTGCAACGAATGCGAATCGTGCCGTTCGTTCAACGAAGGGCGCTCGTTGAACATCCACGAGCTGGACGCCGCGTCGAACAACTCGGTAGAAGATATCCGCACACTGATCGAACAGGTGCGCATCATCCCGCAGGTAGGGCGCTACTCGGTATTCATCATCGACGAGGTGCACATGCTCTCGGCGGCGGCGTTCAACGCCTTCCTCAAGACGCTCGAAGAGCCGCCCGCACACGCGATCTTCATTCTCGCGACGACCGAAAAACACAAGATCATCCCGACCATCCTCTCGCGGTGCCAAATCTACGATTTCAACCGCATCCGCGTCGAGGACGGCGTCGAATACCTCAAATACATCGCCTCGCAGGAGGGCATCGCAGCCGACGAAGAGTCGCTCAACCTCATTGCCCAGAAAGCCGACGGGGGTATGCGCGACGCCCTGTCGATGTTCGACAAGGCCGTGTCGTTCTGCGGCAAGGCGCTCGATTACCGCAACGTCGCCCAGACGCTCAACGTCCTGGACTACGACACCTACTTCGGCGTCACGGAGATGCTGCTCGCGGGCAACTATGTCGATACGCTGGTGACATTCGACAGCGTGCTGTCGCGGGGTTTCTCGGGGCAGACCTTCATGGCGGGGCTGAACCGCCACATGCGCGACCTGCTGATGGCCAAGCGCCCCGAAACGCTGCGGCTGATCGAAATGACCGGGACGCTGCTCGAACGATACCGGACGCAGGCGGGCGCCTGCGATGTCGAGTTCCTGTTCGGAGCCATCTCCTGCCTGACGGAGCTCGACGGGAAGATCCGGCAATCGTCCAACCAGCGGTTGTTCGTCGAGCTGGGCCTGATGAAGATCGCAGGGCTCGGCCAAAAAAAAAATGACTCTCTGACATCTTCCGGGGAATATCCCCTTCCTACCCTCACCCCCCGCACGGCGGGCCCCGCATCTGCGGCGGGTCCGGCAGGGGGCGCGCCACCGGTAATCCGGCAACGAACGCCCCGGCAGCAAGCGCCTCCGGCAACCCCGGAGCCCCGGCAGCCGCAACGGCACAACCGGCAGCGCAAGCAGCAGGAGCCGCAACGGCCCCCCCTTCCGCAGCAACGTCCGCAGCAATGCCTGCCGCGTCCCCGGCCGGAAGGCCGGCAGCGGGTACATCCGCCGGCCCGACTGCACAGGGAACACTCCCGGCACAGCCCGCGCCGGGGATGAAACGGCGGCCGCTGATCTCGGGCGCATCGCTCTCGGAGCTGCTCGCCTCGGCAGGCGGCGACCCCGACGAGGAGCTGTCGGACGGCGAAACGCCCGACGAACCCGAAACCGTGCGCATAGACCCGGACTGTGCCGAAAAGTTGGAGCACGCCCGAGGCAGGATACTGAACCTCATCAAGGAGAAACGCCCGCGCTTCGTGCCGGCTTTCGAGCTGATGACGTTCCGCGACAACACGATCTCGGTGAGCGTACCGACGACGGAGCTGCGCGAGGAGATCCTGCGCAGCAAGACCGGGATGCTGATGCGCATCGCCGAACTGGCGGGCATCGAGGGTATGATCGAACTGGAGGTCACGGTCAATGAAGAGATCCGGGCGGCACGCCCGATCAAGCTCGAAGACCGCGTCCGCTACATCACGGAGAAGAACCCGCTCGTCGCGGAACTCCGCAAAGCACTGGACTTGGAAGTAGAATAAAAAGAACGAACAATAAAAATGGCAACAAAGAATTTCATCGAAGAACTCGAATGGCGCGGGATGATCCACACGATCATGCCCGGCGCGAAGGAACAACTCGAAAAAGAGATGACGACGGCCTACCTGGGCATCGACCCCACGGCCGACTCGCTGCATATCGGCCACCTGGTGGGCGTAATGATCCTCAAGCATTTCCAGATGTGCGGCCACCGTCCGCTGGCGCTTATAGGCGGCGCGACGGGCATGATCGGCGACCCCTCGGGCAAGTCGCAGGAGCGCAACCTGCTCGACGAACCCACGCTGCGCCACAACCAGGAGGCGATCAAGCGCCAGCTGGCCAAACTGCTCGACTTCGAGTCGGACGCCCCGAACGCGGCCGTGCTGGTGAACAACTACGACTGGATGAAGGACATTTCGTTTCTGGAATTCATCCGCGATATCGGCAAGTGCATCACCGTCAACTACATGATGGCCAAAGATTCGGTCAAGAAACGGTTCAGCGGCGAGGGCGACGGCATGTCGTTCACCGAGTTCACCTACCAGCTGGTACAGGGCTTCGACTTCCTGCACCTCTACCAGACGATGAACTGCAAGGTGCAGCTGGGCGGCGCCGACCAGTGGGGCAACATCACCACCGGAACGGAGCTGATCCGCCGCAAACTGGGCAACGAGGCCGAAGCATTCGCCATCACCTGCCCGCTCATCACCAAGGCCGACGGTACGAAATTCGGCAAGACCGAGAGCGGCAACGTATGGCTCGATGCGCGCTATACCTCGCCCTACAAGTTCTACCAGTTCTGGCTCAACGTCAGCGACGAGGACGCCAAGCGTTACATCCGCATCTTCACGCTGTTAGACCGTGAAACCGTCGAGGCGCTGACCGCCGAACACGAGGCGGCGCCCCACCTGCGCGTACTGCAAAAGCGGCTGGCACAGGAGATCACCACGATGATCCACTCCAGGGAGGAGTACGAAAAGGCGGTCGAAGCCTCGGCGATCCTCTTCGGCGGCTCGACGTCGGAGGCGCTGCGCAAAATAGACGAAGAGACCCTGTTGCAGGTGTTCGAGGGCGTGCCGCAGTTCCGCATCGCCCGTGCCGAGCTGGGCCTGCCGTTCGTCGATCTGTGCGCCGAAAAAACGCAGGTGTTTCCCTCGAAGGGCGAATGCCGCAAGATGGTGCAGGGCGGCGGCGTGTCGCTCAACAAGGAGAAGGTCGCCGACCCGGCACGTACGGTGGGCGAGGCCGACCTGATCGCCGGCAAATACCTGCTCGTACAGAGGGGTAAGAAGAACTACTACCTCGTAATCGCCGAGTAGCATGGAATACCGCATCGTCCTGACGCGCATGGAATTCCACGCGCTGCACGGCTGCTACGAGCTGGAACGCAAGGTAGGCAACCGCTTCACGGTCGACCTGGAACTGACGGCCGAACTGGGCCATGCGGCCACGGACGACGACGTGCGCAAGACGGTCAACTACCTGACGGCCTACGAAGTCGTCGAGATGCAGATGCGAATCACGCAGCACACCATCGAGCGGGTGGCGACGAACATCATCGAGGCGGTTTACGCCACCTTCCCGCAGGTGCGGCACGTAAAATGCACCGTATCGAAACTGGCGCCGCCGCTGGGCGGAAAGCTCGAGAAGGTGAGCGTCGTGCTGGAGAAATAGGGCGGGTGTGCGCATGCATGCGCACACCCGTTTGCGATAATAAACAGGTTAGGTTATGCATCACAAGGAGAGTCGCGCCACCTTGGGTGGCAAATTGAGCGCCGTGCTGGTCGCCGCGGGAAGTTCCGTGGGGCTGGGCAACATCTGGCGCTTCCCCTATGTAGCCGGGGACAACGGCGGCGGGGCATTTCTGATAATCTACATCCTTTGCGTCCTGCTGCTGGGGCTGCCGCTCATGATCGCGGAGTTCACCGTGGGGCGTGCTTCGCACCGCAATGCCGTGGGTGCCTACCGGGCGCTGAACCCACGGTGGAGTTTTCTGGGTTACAACGGCGTGCTGGCCGCATTCCTGATCCTGGGGTTCTACTTCGTAGTATCGGGATGGACGGCCGAATACATGGTGCACTCGGTGACGGGCAGTATCGCTCGTTTCTCGACCGCCGAGCAGTACAAGAGTCTCTTCGAGAACTTTATCAGCAATCCCTGGAGGCCGGTCGTCTACACCTGCCTGTTCGTCCTCGCAACCCATTTCGTGATCGCCATGGGCGTACAGAAAGGCATCGAACGCTCGGCTAAAATCCTCATGCCGCTGCTGTTCCTGATTCTGATCGTACTGTCGGTACATTCACTGCTGATGCCGGGCGGGGAAGCCGGGTTGAAGTTCCTCTTCGCCCCCGACTTCTCGAAGGTGACGCCCACGACCGTGCTCGTCGCACTGGGGCAGGCGTTCTTCTCGCTTTCGATCGGCATCGGCACGATGGTGACCTACGCCTCGTATTTCAAACCGGACACGAACCTGCGCCACACGGCGCTCAACGTCACCATCCTCGACACACTGGTGGCCATACTGGCCGGCGTGGTGATCTTCCCGGCGGTATTCAGCGTAGGCATCGAGCCTTCGTCGGGGCCGTCGCTCGTATTCATCACCCTGCCGAGTATCTTTAACGGCATGCCGCTGAGCATGGTGTGGTCGTCGATTTTCTTCCTGCTGCTGGTCGTCGCAGCACTCACCTCGACCATCTCGCTGCACGAGGTAGTCACGGTCTACCTGCACGAGGAGTGGCACCTGAGCCGTAAGGCTGCGGCATGGCTGACGACCGCCGCCACGGCCGCCCTGGCGTCGCTGGCATCGCTGTCGCTGGGTGCGTTGGGCAGTTGGAAGATCGCCGGGCTCTCGCTTTTCGATTCGCTCGACTTCCTGACGGCCAACATCCTGCTGCCGGCAGGCGGGCTTTTCACCTGCATCTTCGTGGGCTGGAAGCTCGACCACCACATCCTCAAGGCACAGATCACCAACGACGGAGAGCTGAAATTCCGCATCTACGGCCTGTTCAGCTTCCTGCTCCGCTACGTCTGCCCGGCCGTGCTGCTGCTGATCTTCCTCGACAACCTCGGCGTATTCTGACACGGCCGACACGCGTTTCCCCGACCCCGGACTTCGGAAAGTCCGGGGATTTTTATTTCCGCGGCCAGGACGGAATGGAGGGCGTACATTTCGATTCAAAACCACTCTTTCTCAAAAAAGCAGACATTTCGCCCAGTTTTTTTGTGTTTTATTTTGGAAAATAAAATTAAAGATTTATTTTTGTTTCATAATGAAATTAAAAATATTACACATCACAATAAAAAACACAAATACAACCGAAAAACCCAAAAAAGGTAAAAAGCGGCACGAGATCCAATCACGACCGTAAAAGGCAAACCGCGGGCAGCACCCGCGGCCTGCATCCGTTTCAGTGACAAGCTTTCGCAGCGGCAGCCGATTGCCAGGGTATGAAAAAAGGATTACATTCCGGTGACAACGACACACGGAGCCAATTATTAAAATATTTTTGCAGCCGGAGCGACAAAGGCTCCCACCTATAATAATAAAGAAACCATTCGAAAAGACCCGGCCATGAAAAACCTGTTACTTTTCCTGCTGGCCTGCAGCCTCGGCGCCGCAGCCGCAGCCCGCCCGATACGGGGATCGGTCAAATGCGGCGGAAAGCCGATGGGCGGCGTGACCGTAACCGACGGTTATACGTTCGCGCAAAGCGACGAGCAGGGCATATTCACGCTCGATGCCGACGACCAGGCGCTGTTCATCAGTCTGGTGACCCCGTCCGGCTACCTGGCTCCGCTCGATGGGGGCATCCCGCAATTCTACCGCGCATACGACCCGGCGGCCAAACGCTACGACTTCGAATTGCAACCGTGGCCCGGCTCGGGCGAATGCTACGAACTGCTGGCGATCGCCGATCCGCAGCCCAAGACCGAAGAGCATTTCCGGCGGTTGCGGAGCGAGGTCATGCCCGCATTGCAGGCGGCAACCGATAACGGGAGGACGCGGGGCTCGAACCAGGCCGCGATCGTGCTCGGGGACATCGTATGGGACTCCCCGGAACTCTTCGCAGGCGTGAAAGCGGAGTTCGCCGGGCTCGGGGTACCCGTATACGGCGTGATCGGCAACCACGACCACGACCTGAACAAATACACCGACCGCGAGGCGACGGAGAACTACCGCCGCCATTTCGGCCCCACCTATTATGCCTTCGACATGGGGCGCACGCACTATATCGTACTCGACGACATCGTTTACCACGGCGCGAAGAAATACGAGGAGCAGATCGACACAATGCAACTGCGCTGGGCCGCCGCCTATGCGGAACGCCTGCCTGCAGGGTCGCGCGTCTGCATCGCGATGCATGCCCCGGCCATGAAATCGTGGCTCGGGAACCGCGTCATGGAGTCGGCCGAGAGGCTGATGGACGCCTTCGCCGGGCACGAACTGCACTTCATCACCGGGCATACGCACCTCAACTCGAATTACGACATCCGCGAGGGGGTCACGGAGCACAACGTAGCGCAGGTCTGCGGCAACCTCTGGTGGGATCCGATCAACTGGGACGGTACGCCCAAGGGCTTCCAGCTGTTCCGCGAATGCGGCGGGGAATTCTCGTGGGAATACCGGAGCCTGGGCGAGTCCCCGGCACGGCAGATCCGCGTATGGCACCCCGGCCAGGTGGCCAAGCACCCGGCCAGCGTCGTGGCAAAGGTGTGGAACTGGGATTCGTACTGGACGGTCGTATGGTATGAGGACGGCCGTTACCGCGGCGCCATGCAGCGTACGACGCTCGACGACCCCGATTATACCGCACACATCGACTCGCTGAAGGCCGCCGGGAGGAAAATCTCCAAAGTCCAGCGCCCACGCCCGACGAACTTCTATTTCACGGCACGCCCCTCGGCATCGGCCCGCGAGGTGGAGGTGGTCGCCACCGACCGATTCGGCCGCCGCTACTCGGAGCGCATCGCACTCGGGCACACCGACTGACATACAGGACACCAACACCAAAATCATCAATAGCCTATGAAAAAACTGATTACTTTAATCGCCGGGTTGCTGCTCGTCGCCCTGCCGGTCGGACTGGCCGGTTGTGACGACAGCGACAAGGAGATCTACAACGATGGCCGGCTGGTCACCGATGTAGTTATTCCGACCTCGATGACCGTCTACCGCGGGATGGAGGTTTCCGTTTCCGGCTACGGCTTCGCCCAAGGCGACGCCATCGCGTTACGCGCCGGCGAGCATATCCCGGCGGCGCGAGGATCTCCCGGCAGCGACCACGGTAGCATCGGAAAAACTGCTGACGTTTGTCATACCCGACGGCGCGGCAGACCAGACCGTCTATAAGGTCGTGCTCAACCGGGCACAGGACTACCAGGTGCTCGGATCGAGCAAGATGACCGTACAACTGGCCATCGACGTCGACCTGGGCAAGACCATCTCGGGCAACTGGGGCGGCGACGCCGTGATCCGCGGCCGCGGTTTCATGGCTACGGACAAACTCCTATTGGAGCAAGGGGGGGGGGGAAGTTCGAAGCGCCGGTCAAGGGTGCTGACGATTCTTCGCTGACCTTCACCATTCCCCAGAACGCCGCCGACGGCGACTGCGAATTCACCCTGCAGCGCGGCGCAGAAGAGCAGGCACTGGGCTCCGCCAAACTCAACCTCTCCCTGGGCGGCGTCACCGTACCGGACAAGGAGGGCGCGACGATCAAGGGTATCGTCCACCTGGCAGGACAAGGCATCGCCGACGTCCTTGTCTCGGACGGCGACCTGATCACCAAGACCGACGCCAACGGTTTCTATTGGCTCAATTCCGAAAAACGCAACGAACTCGCCTTCGTCATCCTGCCTGCGGGCTATGACGTCCCCACCGTCAAGGCGATGCCCCAGTTCTGGCAGCCCTGCACGCTCGACGCAAACACCGTCGAACAACTCGACTTCCAGCTGCTCAGGGCCGACAACGACTCCCACACCATGCTCGTGGCCACGGACATGCACCTGGCCAACCGCAACACCCCGAAAGATTACGTTCAGTTCGCCGACGGCTTCGTCAAGGAGTTGACATCGGCCTACAACTCCGCCGCACCCGGAAAGGTATACTGCCTCAACCTGGGCGACTTCTCGTGGGACAACTACTGGTACGACAACAAGTGGGCGCTGCCCGAATGCAAGCAGACCGTCGAGGATTTCAATTTCCAGATGTGGTCGGTGATGGGCAACCACGACAACGACCCCTATGTAGCCTCCGATTTCGGCGCCGAAGGCCCCTACCGCCAACACATGGGCCCGGTTTACTACGCCATGAACATCGGCCGGATACACTACATCATGCTCGACAACACCGAGTACCTCAACACGGGCGGCTCGCAGGGTACGGTCGGTTCGCGCAATTACAACCTCCGCTTCGACGACCGGCAGCTGGCATGGCTCAAGGAGGAACTCACCCATGTCGACAAATCGACCCCGATCGTCGTGGGATGCCACTGCCCGCTTTACTCGTACAGCGGAAGCGGCGGCGTGAGCGTAGCGCTCCAGACCCAGGCCGACATCGACAAAATCCTGAGCTGCTTCGCCGGCTTCAGCAACGTGACTTTCGTCACGGGGCACACGCACGTGAACCGCAATATCCAGTCGCCGACCTATGCGAACGTCTACGAGCAGAACATCGCGGCGGTCTGCGGCACCTGGTGGTGGACGCAGCAGTACGGCAACAACAACGTCTGCACCGACGGTTCGCCCGCGGGTTACAAGATCTTCACGGTCGACGGAACCGACCTCAAATGGCAGTACAAAGCCACGGGGCTTCCCATCGAAAAGCAATTCATCACCTACGACATGAACGAGGTCAAGGAGTACTGGGCCACCGACGCCACGGCACTCAAGGCCTTCGCCGCAGGCAACGACATGCGAAACCGCGACAAGGATTATTCGACGGTGGGCGAAAATGCCGTCTACATCAACGTCTGGGCCTACGAGCCGGGCTGGACGGTCACCGTGACGGAGAACGGAACCCCGCTCGACGTGAAACAGGTCTGGAGCAAGAAAGACCCGCTGCACAGCATTTCGTACGACATCCCGCGCGGCGCGGCCAACAACGGCACGCTCACCTTCCCCTCGACCTCCTGCATGCATATGTTCGAGGTTACGGCCTCCTCGGCGTCTTCCACGCTGGAGATATCGGTTACCGACCGCTTCGGCAACGTCAGCACGGAGTCGATGACCCGGCCCAAGGCGCTCACGACCGACGTGACCAAATAACCCTCAAAAAACCTTAAGACAATGAAGCGTATAATGAACAAATGGTTGTGGTCGTTATTATGCGTCACGCTCCTGGGAGCCGCGGCGTGCAGCGACGACGACACCGAAGGGGATTCGGGGAACCCCATTCCCCCGGCACTCTCCACCGAAAACCTGCCCGATGCAGGACTGAAGTTCCTCTATTCGGCACTGACCCCGCATACATTCACCATGAACGTCGACGCGCCCTGGGAGATCACCAAGACCGCAGGCTGGTTCGTCGTCACCCCGAACAAGGGCGAGGCGGGCCAGAATATCCAGGTCACCGTCACCCCGGCCCTGAACCAGGGCGAGGCGCGCGACGGCGAATTCACCATCCGCGCCAACAGCGGCAACAACCTCCATCCCTGCCTGACGGAGAAGAGCATCCCGCTTTCACAGGACGCCTACCTGGCGGCCGGCATCGTGATAACGGGGCTCGACGAACGCCTGCTGGCATTCGAAGCCGAAGATACGGATCCGGTGGTCTTCACCGTCGAGACATCCTACGACTGGACGCTCACGGTGGAGAACGAGACCTGGCTGACGGTAGCGCCCAAGAGCGGCAAGGCCGGCTCTGCGGCCCAAGTCACCATCACGCCCAAGGCCAACACCACCGACGAACGCCACGAGTCGAAAATCACGATCACGGCCGGTGACGCCGAATTCGGCGAGAACACCGCCGAAGAGATCATCGAGCTGGTTCAGGCGCCCTACATGCCCAAGGACACGCATGCCGAGGGATACGTCTTCTTCAGCGACGACTTCCAGTGGATTCCCGACAACTGGGTGAGCCCCTACACCAAGTACGGCTGGCCGAGCGTATCGATCGACGGCACGAACGGCAACGAGTTCGCCCTTTCGACCGACGGGATGAAAGAGGCCGTAGCGGCCAAGGGCTACACCTACACCCCCTCGGTATATGCCCGTTACGAAGGCCATGTCAAGCTGGGTAAGACCGCCAACATGGGCGCCATCACGATTCCCGCGCTCACGGGCATCGACGCCGGCAAGGCCGCGACGCTGCTCGTGCAGTTCGACGCAGCCGCCTATTCGTCGGCAGGCGGCACGGTGGACAACGGCGACGACCACATGGACGTCACGATCGAAGGCCCCGGCACGATCGGCGACCTGGTGGAAACCTCCGCGCTGGTCGAAGTGAAGAACGTCTGGGAGTGGACACGCTACTCGCTGATCGTCTACGGCGCTACGAACGAAACCCGCATCACCTTCGGCAGCGAGCGCGAAGTGAAGTGCCGCCTCTACCTGGACAACATCACCGTGACGCGCGCCAAGGACGAGAACCCCGAAGCCCCGGCACCGGAGGCACTCGTCACCCCGTTAGACAAGGAGATCGTCAATACCTCCGATCCGAGTCTCTTCGATGCCAACAGCATGGTGGTTGCCGAAGGCGGCACGCTGACCTGCTCGGTGCGCGTCAACAAGGCCTGGACGGCAGAGACCGACTGCGACTGGCTGACGATCACCACCGTACGCTGCGGCGACGCAGACCCGTCGACGGTAACGGGCGCCAACAACGGCGCATCGCTCTCGAACGGCGTGGCGACCGTCAAGGCCACGGGGCTGCCCTACATCACCACCAAGGTGGAAGTAGGCAGGAACTCCGGAGGCGAAAGCCGCACGGGCCATATCATCATCAAGTCGGAAGGCGCAGAGATCGAGAAGGTTGCTGTCACGCAGGCTTCCGGGGCACAGATCACCATCGAAGGGCTAACGGACAATACGCTGGAGCTCAGCGACAACCCCACAGAATCGGGTGCCGAGGTGAAATTCACGGTCAACGCCCCCTATCCCTGGACGATCGCCCCATCGGGCGCTGCGGCATGGTACGAGGTGAGCCCCGGGCAGGGTGCCGCCAACACCGACGTGGAGGTAACGGTCAAGGCGCTTGAGCAGAACCTCTCGTTCCGCCGCTTCGGCGAGTTTACGATCACGGCGGCCGAGGGCGATGCAACCCTTACCGAGAAGATCGCGCTTTCGCAGCAGCCCGTATCGCCCGGAACGGTGAAATGGAACTTGGCGTCTCCCGTACAATGGTCGTTCTCGGAAGAGGATATGGGCAACTACGCCCAGGACTTCAAGGGCGGGCCCGACAGCCCGTACAACACGGTGCTGGCCCAATCGGGGCCGGGGTACCTCTCCTATACGCACACGGCACCGAGCGATCCCGACAAGAAATGCGAACGCATCGTCGGCAGTACGGGCCATCCGTACATCACGAGCGGCTGGCCGGGCGACTACTGGACGTTCGCCGTCCCGGTGACGAACCTCGACGCAGGCACCAAAGTCCGCTTCACGGCGATCACCCGCACCTCGGCCACCGGCCACAAATTCTGGCGGATGGAGTACAACGACGGCGGCACCTGGAAACCCGCCGCGGCATTACAAACGACCACGGAAACGGGGGAAGAGGTCTCCTACACCCACGCCATGAAAGCCGACGGGACGACCTACATCACGGTCGACGTGACGGTCACCTATGCCAATGCGATCTCCGGCGGCAACATCGAATTCCGGTTCGTCTGCGCAGCCAACTGGCAGGCCAACGGCAAGGGCGCACTCACCAAGCCCAACGGCGGAACGATACGCTGGGGCGGAGCCGGAACAGCCGACAGCCCGAGAATACAGATCGTACCCTAAACCGACCTTGACGGCTGCGGCCGCCCGCAGGACGACCGCAGCCGTTCGACAAAAAAACCCGAATTCAAAAAAACCCGAATTAAAAAAATCAACAATATGAAGCTTAAAACATACATACGGAATGCTTTGGCAACCGCGGTAATGTTGCTGGTCGCTTCGGCCGCCTGGGCCCAAAGCCGCAACATCACGGGCATCGTGTTCGACACGGACGGCAAAAGCCCGCTCGTCGGGGCCACCGTCATCCTGAAGGGGACTGCGACAGGCACGATTTCGAACGCAGACGGAACCTATACGATCCATGTCGGCAGCGACAACGACGTGCTGGTCTTCCAGTCGCTGGGTTATGACCCGCAGGAGGTCACGGTCGGAAGCCGCACCACGATCAACGTCACGCTGAAAGAATCGGCGCAGAAGATCGACGAAGTGGTCGTCACGGCACTCGGCCTGACCCGCTCGGAGAAATCGGTCGGCTATGCCGTTTCGAAAGTCTCGGGCGACGAACTCACCAAATCCATATCGAGCAACTGGGTGACGGGGCTCAACGGCAAGGTCGCCGGTATGTCGATGTCCTCGGCGGGCACCGGCCCCGGCGGTACGGTACGTGTGACGCTGCGCGGCGACACGTCGCTCAACTACGGCGCCAACGAAGCGCTGTTCGTCATCGACGGTATCCCGATGAGCAACGGCACGGTAGCCTCCGGTTCGGGCGCCAACTATGCCAACAGCAACGCCCCGGTGGACTTCGGTAACCCGATCTCCGACCTCAACCCCGACGACATCGAGAACGTCTCCGTCCTCAAAGGCCCCGCCGCAGCCGCGCTTTACGGTTCGATGGGCCAGAACGGCGTGGTGCTCATCACCACCAAGTCGGGCCGCGAACAGCGTGGTATCGGCGTTACCTACAACGGTTCGGTGACCTTCGAGACCGCAGGCTTCTGGCCCGAATTCCAGGAGGAATACGGCCCCTCGGCCGTCACCACGTCGCTCACCAACCGCGTCGCATCGGCATGGGGCCTTCCCGGCACGATGACCTACGACGGGCAGCCCGTCCGCCAGCAGATCTCGCGCTACACGTACGGCGAGCATTTCGACTCCAGCAAGCTGCGCTATCTCTACATGTCGAAGAACTGGGAGACCGGGGAGTTCACCCCCCTGCCGTGGGTATACGCCGACGACTGGTTCACCGGCCTCTTCGAAACGGGCGTTACGTGGAGCAACTCGGTGACCATCGACGGTTCGACGGGCAAGGGTACGAGCACGCGCTTCTCATTCACCGACCTGCGCAACGACTGGATCACGCCCAACTCGGGCTACGAACAGCAGACCTTCGCACTGGCCCTGAACCAGAAGATCAGCAAGGCCATCAAACTGGCGGCAAAAGTCAACTACATCCGCAAGAACAGCGACAACATGCCCATGTCGGGTTACAGCCAGGGTTCGCCCATGTACGGCCTGATCTGGGGCTACAACACCAACCCCATCTCGGCTTACCGCGACGAGTACATGCAGGGCCGTTATACCTATGCCAACTACCTGGCAGGCAGCGGCGAAGACAAATACAACACCACTTCGGGGCTTATCTACAACAGCCTCGAGGGCCACAACCCCTACCGCACGCTGTACGAGGAGCTGAACAAACTGGATCGTGACCGTTTCTTCGGCAACGTGAGCATCGACTTCACGATCCTGCCCGAGCTGACCTTCACGCTGCGCGGCGGCTTCGACGCCAATATCGAATGGCGCTCGCAGCAGAAACCCTTCATGTCGCTCGACAACCGCTACGGCATGTACCGCGAGAAGACCATCCGCCGCTACGACTACAACTCGGACTTCCTGCTCAAGTACAACAAGCTGTGGGATCGCTTCGGCGTCACGGCGGCATTCGGCGGCAGCGTCCTGCGCAACAAATACTACTCGACCACCATCACCGCCTCGCAGCTGAGCAGCGAAGGCCCCGGCATGTATTCGTTCGCCAACGCCGCGGTAGCCCTCGACACGTCGCCCTACCGCAGCAACCGGCAGACCAACAGCCTTTACGGCTTTGTCAACCTGTCGTGGGACGACACCTACTTCCTCGACGTCACGGCCCGCAACGACTGGTCGTCGACGCTGGCTCCCTCCAACTGGAGCTATTTCTACCCGTCGGTATCGGCCAGTATCCTGCTCGACAAGGCGTTCAAGATCAACTCCCCTCATGTCAACATGATCAAGCTGCGCGGTTCGTGGGCACAGGTGGGTAACGACACTTCGGTCTTCTCGCTCTACGACGACTACTCGACCACGGACTATCCGGGCGGCGTCACGCTGCCTACGGCCAGCAACTACCCGTACATCCTCCCGGAAAAGACCAGCAGCTGGGAAGTCGGCCTGGAAACCAAGTTCCTGGGCAACCGGCTCAATGTCGACGTGGCGCTCTACAAGACCAGCACCCGCAACCAGATCATCAGCGCCGAAACGAGCGCCGAAACCGGCAGTACGTCCCGCAAGATGAACGCCGGCCTGATTACCAACAAGGGTGTCGAGGTCACGTTCCGCATGGTTCCCGTCCGCACGAAGGACATCAACTGGGAGATCAACGGCAACTGGTCGCTCAACAAGAACAAACTCAACGAGCTGCAGAACGGATGGGATCCCGCAACGCCGTTGCAGACCTCGACCTCGACGACCATCGGCAGCCGTATATTCGTCTACTCGTACGTGGGTAAGTCCATGCACCAGCTCTATTCGGCCAGCCACTACGAGTACGCGCCGGAGGGTTCGACCTACACGGACGAAAACGGCAACCAGGTCGACTGCTCGGGCATGCAGATCATCAACGCCAAGACCGGCTACCCGCTGCTGACCAAGGAGACCGACTCCAAGAAGTTCGAGCACCTGGGCAGCGTAATCCCCGACTGGAAGGCAGGCTTCGGCACGACGTTCCGCTACAAGAACCTCTCGCTGAGCGCGCAGTTCACGGCGCAGGTCGGCGGCGTGGCCTACTCGGTGACCAACTTCGCACTCTCGTACCAGGGCAAACTGAAGAACTCGCTCGCCGGACGTGACGACGGCCTGGTTCTGCAGGGCGTCAACGCCGTGGACAACGGCGACGGCACGGTTTCCTACCAGAAGAACACCGCCGTCACGGAGAACATCTACACCTACTACCAGTCCTACAAATGGGTGCGCGACAACGGCCGTGAAAACACGTTCAGCACCGACTTCCTCAAGTTCAAGGAGCTGCGCATCGACTACCAGCTGCCGAAGCACCTGATGGCCAAGACCCGTTTCCTGCAGGGCGCGTCGATCGGGTTCTTCGCCACCAACCTCTTCTGCATCACCGACTGGCCGCAGTTCGACCCCGAGGCGGCAGGTCTGGTCAACGGTACGAACATTTACCCCGGTATCGAAACCGTCACCTTCCCGATGACGCGTACCTACGGTATCAACATCAAACTTCAGTTCTAAAACTGCGAACGCCATGAAATACGCAAAATATATCCTGATACTCGCGCTGCTCGCCGCATCGGGCGCATGTACGAAAGATTTCGAGGATTACAACACCAATCCGAACAAACAATCGGAAGGGTCCGTAGCCCCCATCGCGCTGCTCGAACCGCTGATTTACAGCTCCACGAACAGCTATTCGTCCTACATGCTGAGCATCGCCAACGAGATTTCGCAGGTCACCGTGGCCAAGTCGACACCGCGCCGCGAACACTGCTACAACCTTGCCGACGGCAATTTCAAGGCCATCTGGAACCTCGGGTACAAATGGGCCGGCAATGCCAAGCACATGTACGACCTGGCCGTGGCGCAGAACCAGCCCAACTTCCAGGCCATCGGCCTGACGCTGAAGGTCTATAACATGTCGATCCTCACCGACATGTTCGGTTCGATCGCCTACCGCGAGGCGCTCAAGGGCGGCGAGGGCATCAACACCCCGCATATCGACTCGCAGCAGGAGGTCTATACGGCCATGCTGGAGGAACTCGAGCTGGCCAACTCGCTCTACAACGCCAGCCTGGGGCTGGACGACCCCACCAAGGACGGCATCTACGGCGGCGACATCGCCAAGTGGCAGAAATTCACCAACACGCTGCGCCTGCGTCTGCTGATGCGCGTGAGCGGCCGTAACAACGCCTTCACCCCCACGGTCGGCGAGCAGATCAACCAGATCATCTCCAACCCGGGCAAATACCCCGTCTTCGAGTCGAACGACGACAACGCCACCGTGAAGTTCTCCGGCAGCGCGGAGTATTACAAGACCTATTTCAACTCCAGTTCGTTCCCCGACGACAAGAGCCTGTCGAGCGACCACCACATCGCCGCACAGCTGCTCGACCTGCTCTACGACGCTTCGGACGGCTTCGTCGACCCGCGCCTGCGCATCTGGATCAAGCCCCGTTACGTCCAGTATCCCAGTGCGACCGAGCCCGATGTGATCCGCGAAATGATCGGCGCCGTCTCGGGCTGTACGATCAACTACAACGGCATCACCTCCATCAGCGAACGCGAACCCTACCTGCATTACGAAACGCTGGTGGGCGACACGCGCCCCAACCACATGCTCGACTACGACGAGCTGCTCTTCATCAAGGCCGAAGCAGCGATGAACGGCTGGATATCGGGCTCCGCCAAGGAGTATTACGAAGCGGCGATCACCGCGTCGTGCCAGAAATGGGGCGAATACGGCATTTACGCCTCCTACCCCGAACTCAACGCGTCGAACAAGATCGAACTGAAAACCGTAGCCATCACGCAGAAGAACATCGCCGCACTGCTGGCGAGCGACCACGTAAAATGGAATAATACCCAGCAGCGCCTCGCCGAGCAGAAATGGCTCTCGCTGTTCTGGGTCATCGGCTTCCAGATGTACCACGAAATGCGCCGCACGGGGTATCCCGAGTGCAAGACCGGCATGGGAACGATCGAGCTGAACGCCACGGGCGGCAAGTTCATCGCCCGCTATCCCTATCCGTCGATCGCGATCGCCAACAACCGTGCGAACTATACGGCCGCATTCGAGGCACAGGGCGGTACCATCAACGACAACACCATGGTCTTCCCGATCTGGTGGAGCGGCCAGGCCGTCGCCAAGGATGCCGGGCAGCCGTGGGAACACTCGTTCCGCAAGAATGTCATCGCCGAAGAGAACTTATAATCTAAAAACGAACGCACTATGAACGCGAAAAACATATTCCGCAACATAAGGGGCCTGGCCATGTCGGCGCTGCTCCTGATCCCGGCGGCCTTCGTCTCGTGCAGCGACGACGACACGGAGGGCGGCAGCCCCTACTTCCGGCTGGAGAATACCGTCGTATCGAGCAAGCTGGTGACCGCCTCCTCCGACCTGGGTTTCGACGCCGAGGCCATCATCGGCGACGCCACGCTCGAACTGATCCGTTACGACATCCGTTCGAACTGCAACTGGAGTGTCGAATGCAACTCCACGGACGGAGACTGGATCAAATTCTACCCCAAGACAGGCCAGGGCGACGGCAAGGTACGCTTCTGCCTGGACGATAACGACGCCAACACCCCGCGTTCGGCGACGGTCGTATTCCGCTATGCGGACGGCAGGCAGACCGAAACGACCCTCGTCGTCAACCAGAGCGCCAACGAACCTTACATCCGGTTCGTCGTCAACAACATCGAGACGAACGAGATCGTAGCGGGACGTTATGCCGCCCATTACGACATCAGGGTCGCGTCGAACGTGACGCCGTTCTACGAACCCGAAAAAGCCGAATGGGCAACCTTCACCGAGACGGGCAACGGGACTTTCACGCTCGACATCGAGGAGTATCCCGAGCAGCCGGCATCCCTGAGCCGTGATTTCAGCATCGCCTTCAAGGGCAGCGGCCAGTACAAGGACATCAGAGCCGACCTAAACATCCTGCAGGACATCACGCCGCAGATCGAGATTACGAGCGAGGACATCGGCGACGACCTGGCACTGCCCCCGTTCCCGGCCTACCAGCCCAATGCATTCACCTTCAAGGTGAAATCCAACTGGGACTGGACGATTTCGGTTGCCGAGAACGCATGGATCGAGGTCACGCCCTCGGCCGGCGAAGCGGACAAGGAGTATGTCATGACGGTGAAAGCGACCAGCAACCTCTCGCTCGACGAACGCTCCGCTTCGTTCTCGATCATCTCGGACGAGGTGCTCGGCACCAAAGCCGTCAAGGAGATCTTCGTGACACAGGAAAGCCTGGCGGAAGGCGGGCCGCTGGAAGGTCTGGACGCTCCGGTAAAGTGGTTCTTCAACGGTGCATCGGGCACGGACTACACGGTTCCGAAAGAGCAGTTCGAGCAGAACAACAAGCTCATGGCCTCGTCGGGCGTAGGTTATATCTCCTACTTCCACACCTTCAACTCCGACGGCAGCCTGCACCCCAACAGCACGCGCATGATCGGCGGCACGGGACAACCCTACGTCACGGGAGCATGGAAGGGCGACTACTGGTTATTCGAAGTTCCGGTCAAGAACTTCAAGTCGGGAACGAAGGTTCGTTTTACGGGTCTCACACGTATCTCCGGCACCGGACAGAAGTACTGGAGCCTGCAATATATGGACGGTACGAGCTGGAAACCGGCGACCGACACGCAGACCGCAACCGTCAACGGGGAACAGATCACCTACACGCATCTGGTACCGACGGCCAACATGCAGATCGACGAGACAATGACCTTCGCACGCGGTATCAGCGACGGCAGCGTCAAGATCCGGTTCTATTGCGAAGCCAACACCACGGGCGGCACGGAACCCAACGGCGGTACGATCCGCTGGGCAAGCTCCGCCGATAACGGGTACAACGACAGTCCGGTCATTCAGGTTGTCGAATAACACCGTTCGATCCCCATACCGAAGAGGGAGGCCTGAAGGCCTCCCTCTTCTTTTATTCCGCCCCGGGTGGCAACGGCGATGGCGGTGGTACAGGCCTCCGAAGGCCGGGCCCGCCGGGCCCGAGGCACATGCCTTTCCGTCCAAGCCGTGAATGGCGCCCCGGAGCATATCAGGCGGCGGAGAGGGACGCACGGGCGCCGACACGGACACACAACTCGCGGGCACACGAGTTCAAGACGCACAGCACACGGTTCACGGAGCACGGTTCCCAGAGCACAGGACACGGATCATAGGTCATGACACACGGACGCAACTGATAACCGCTACGCACCGCCGGAAACGCCGCAAAAAAGGGAGCCTATGAAAGGCTCCCTTTAATATCTGTACCAAAGTCGTCAGTTGATGTTCCGCCGGTCGGGTTCGTGGTCGGGGGAAGCGGCTTCCATGTCGATCTGCAACTTGACCATGTTGATGGCTGTCGCAGCCGCTTCATCGCCCTTGTTGCCGTGGCGGCCGCCGCAGCGGTCGAGCGCCTGCTGCATGTCATGTCGTTGACGGTCAGCACACCGAATGCGATCGGCATGTTCCACTGGATCTGCAGCTGGGTGATACCCTGCGTCACGCCCTGGCAAATGAAATCGAAATGGCGCGTATCGCCCTGGATGACACACCCGAGCGCGATCACCGCGTCGACATCGGTATATTCGGCGAAAAACTGTGCGCCGAGCGCCAGTTCGAACGTCCCGGGGACATATTTGATCTGGATGTTCAGGTCGGGGCATCCGGCGGCACGCAACGTGCGCACGGCGCCTTCGAGAAGGGCTTCGGTGACCTCGCGGTTCCACTCGGCCACGACGATGCCGAACCGCATCTCGGCGGCCGAAGGCAGGGGTGAATCGAATTGGGAAAGGTTATGCTTCTTGGTCGCCATAGTCTCCGGTTATTTTATGCTGCCGAGAAGTTTCTCCGCGTCGCGTGCGTCCATCGACGCCGGGTACGAAGTCAGTATCTGCTCGTAGTATGCGGCCGCTTTCGCGCCGTTGCCCTGGGCCTGCTCGGCCAGGCCGGCTTTGCGGAGGTACATCGGAGCGGTGAGGTTGTTGTCGGCAGCCGCTACGGCTTTGTCGTAGAATTTCACAGCCTTGGCATAGTCCTTCTGCTCGACGGCGATGTCACCCTGCAACCCGTAGTTCTGGGCGTTGATCAATGCGCCCGGGATACCCTTTACGGGCGAATACCTGGCCAGGAATTTGGCGGCATTCTCCAGGTCGCCGGCCTTCAGGTAACAGATGCCGGCGTAGTGTTTGGCAAGGTTGCCCGAAGGGGTCGAGCCGTACTTCTCGATCACCTCGAGGAATCCGGCGCCGTTGGCATCGCCTTCGAGTGCCAGCGCATAGTCCGCATTCTGATCCTCGAAACGGTACTGCGCCTCGGCGATCATTTCGGCGGCCTTCTCGGCACGCGGCGACACGATCAGTGCGCGGTAGCCGAAAACGAGGGCTGCGAGCACCAGCAATCCGAGGAAAACATACGACAACATACGGCCGTTCTTCTCGAAGAAAAACTCAGTTTTGTTCATTGCTTCGCCAAGGGTTTCCTGCTCGGCGACATGCTGTTTTGCCATAAAAATCTATCTTGTTTAGTTTATAATTCCGTACGTTAGGCAGCAAAGATACAAAACTATTCACAATGTACAATGCCGCATCCCGATTTTTTGCAACTCGGGATACATGCGACGGGCGCAATGCCCAAATAAATTTGGCATTGCGCTCGGCTTGCACTATCTTTACAGAACACAGGCGGCGCCTTGGCAATGCCCAAATAAATTTGGCATTGCGCTCGGCTTGCACTATCTTTGAACCATGTATCTGAAGAAAATATCGCTGCTCAACTTCAAGAATATCGCACAGGAGGAACTCGCCCTGTGCCCCGGCATCAACTGCCTGGTGGGCGACAACGGGGCGGGCAAGACCAATGTCATCGACGCGGTCTATTACCTCTCGATGTGCAAGTCGTCGCTGACGATGACCGACGGGCAGAGCGTCCGCCACGGCGCGGATTTCTTCCTCGCCGAAGGACAGTACCTCACCGATGCGGGCAAGACGGAGAGCGTCGTGTGCTCGTTCTCGCGCAAGGGCGGCAAGGTGCTCAAACGCAACGGAAAGGAGTACGAACGGCTGTCGGATCACGTGGGGCTGATTCCAGCCGTGATCGTGTCGCCGGCCGACAGTGCGCTCATCAGCGACGCCGCGGACGAACGCCGCCGCTACCTCAACGGCTTCATCTCGCAGCTCGACCGCACCTACCTGGCCGCCGTAATGCGTTACAACGGCGTGCTGGCCGAACGCAACCGCCTGCTCAAGAACATGCCCGACGAAACGATGCTCCGCATTTACGACCTGCAACTCGTCGAGCAGGGCAACCGAATACACGCCCTGCGGCGGGAGTTCACGCAACGGCTGCAACCCGTCGTCGCGGACTATTACCGCACCCTCTCGGGCGACCGCGAGCAGGTCGAACTGCACTACAAGTCGGAGCTGAACGACCGGCCGTTCGACGAACTGCTCCTCGCGGCACGGCAGAAAGACCTCGCCAACGAATTCACCACGGCAGGCATCCACCGCGACGACCTGGTGCTGAAAATCGGCGGCTACCCCCTGCGCAAATACGGGTCGCAGGGACAGCAGAAATCGTTCCTGATAGCCCTCAAACTGGCGCAATACACCATCGTCGCCCGGGAAAAGGGCGAAAAACCGATCCTGCTGCTGGACGACCTCTTCGACAAGCTCGACGCCGGGCGCGTGGAGCAGTTGATCCGCCTCGTGTCCGAAGATTCGTTCGGGCAGATCTTGATCACCGACTGCAACCCCACACGGCTGCGTACGATCCTCGACAAGGCGGGCGGCGAATATGCGCTTTTCACGGTCGGGAACGGGGCGGTGACGCAGGGGAATGCAACGGCAACGGCTGCCGCGGCAGACCCGGACAAAGGATCGGCCGGAAGCCGGCCCGGGAATGCGGTAACGGACGGGGCTGCGGAACCGATGGAGGAAAAAACACCGGGACAGACCGGGACTGCGGCCGCGGATCGGACAGAAGGGCAAGCCGGGGAATCGCCGGCGGGAGAACCCGCGCGGCGGCCTTCGGAACCAGTCCCGGCACCGGAGCCTGCCGAAGAACCAGCAGCAGAACCCGACGGCAACGGGGCACGCCCCGGGGATGCAGCATCGGAAGGAGGACGGCCATGAGACGGACGAAGACCATGCTGATGGGCGACCTGCTGGAGGAGTTTTTCAAACGCCCCTATGTTGCGGCGAAAGTCGCCGAAGGGAAACTGCCCGACACCTGGCGCGAGATCGTGGGCGACCGCGCCGCGGAGATTACGACCGAGCTGAAAATCGAAAACCACATCCTCTATGCCCGCATCCAGTCGAGCGTGCTCCGCTCGGAGCTCTTCTACCAGCGCGAGGCGCTCAAGGAGGAGATCAACCGCCGCTCGGGCGTGCGGCTGGTCAATGCCGTGATTATCAGGTAAAACACACAGCCGACACCCCGGAATCAGCACAAGAAAAAGGTGCAGGACAATCCTGCACCTTTTTCTTTTCTACTTCGGGGGAAGCCCGCAGCCTCGCTCCCGATTACTGGATGATCGCGGCACGGTTGGCGGCCTGAACCTTCTTGAACGGATCGGGCGAGTTGCCCTTGCCCTCGTAATTCAGCTGCTTGGGGTTGACGCCCTTCGATACGAGGAAGTCGAATACCCGCTTGGCACGGTGCTCGGCGACGCGCTTGTTTCCGGCCTTGGTTCCCGTCTGCTGGTCGGCATGGCCCACGATCTGGTAAACCATGTCCTGCGGGCCGTTCTTGATCTTCTCGGCCACCAGCTCGAGGCGGGTCTTCTCCTGCGGGGTCAGCCACGACATGCTGTAATCGAAGAGGATGATCGAAGTATCGGCTGCAACCTGCTCCTCGGCGGCAACGACGGTAGCGGCCGCGGCGGCAGTAGCTGCCGCAGCTGCGGCATCGGCCGTGGCGGCGAGCTCGGCCTGCGAGGCGGCAAGCTGCTGCTGTGCCAGCTGGGCATTCTCGACCTCCATGGCGGCGGCAGCGGCCATGCTGGCGGCTACGGCGTCCTGGAAAGCCTGGATGTCCGCAACGGTATAGCCCGCAACACCGCGCTGCCAGCCGCGCTTGTTAAAGCGGTAGGTGAAACCTGCCGTAGCGCTGAAGCCGAACAGGTAGGAGCCGTCCATCGCAACGGGGCTGACCCGCGAAGGCGCTATCAGCCCTTTGAGTTCGATATTGAAATCGAACGACGGCGAAATGCGGAACTTGTTGAGCCAGCCCAAAGTGAACGCGAACGACTGGTGCGTACCCGAACCGTTGTTCTCGTGGCTCTTGTCGGTGAAGTTCGAGGCCATATATCCGAAACCGGCGAACGGCACGGCATAGTAGGCTCGGTCTTCACGGTAACCCCCTGCCCAGTTGGAGAAGTTGAGCATGAAATCGGCATGCACGAACAAATAGGGCCATTTCGCCTTGCCCAGCACATCGTCGAAATTGGCGAACCGGCCGCCCTGCAACTGGAGGCGCATACCGGTCACCGGATGGAACCATTTGGTAAGGCCGAAGTTGGCCTCGAAATTGATACGGTCGCCGAAACTCCCCTGGTTGGTACCGTTGGAAAGGGCCGTACCGGCACCGCCTCCAAGCGTAATTTCCCAGTTATCCCAGAAACCGTTCGACACGAAACCGGCAAAGCTCGGTTTTTTGGGCGTATCCTGCGCCCACACAGACGTAGCCAATGCCACGGCTGCCAACAATAGAATAAGTTTTTTCATGGTCAATAATATTTAATCCCAATAATAAAGTTTCTCTTTTCCCGAAACCGTTAATTGACAGGCCATAGCACAAAAACAGCGCCGAAACCGCACAAAAAAGGCTGGAAACGTATGTTTCCAGCCTTTTAAGCTCAGGATTAAATCCTTACGGAATCAACCGCACTTCGAATAACCGCACGACATGCACGTAAGACAGCCGTTCTGGTAGGCCATATTCTCCTGTCCGCAGCTCGGGCACTTGCCTTTCGACTTGGTGCCGTCGACGATATACTGCTTCAGGGCGCGGCAGACGCCCGTCTTCCATGTGTTGATCGACTCGCTGTTCAGGTGGAGCGATTCGATCAGCGAGACAGTCTTCTCGATCGGCATACCGTGGCGCAAGACACCCGAGATCAGTTTGGCATAGTTCCAGAACTCCTCGTCGAACAGACGCGAGATACCGCCGATGGTATTCGTATAGCCGTAGCGGTCAGTATACTGGAAGTCGTAACGCTTGGTGCCGTCCTCCTCGCGTACCTTTATAATATAGCCCTTGTCGATCTTGCGGGGGATATACATGGCATCCTCCTCGATCTTACCGGTGAAGACCTCGTAGGGGCGGCCGTCCTGCAGGCCCACGAAGGCGATCCAGTCCTCGGTGCCGTTCTTGAAACGCACGATGTCGGCCGGGATCGACTTGGGACGCTTGGGCACCTGCCCGGGATGCTCCTCGCACTTCTGCTTCTTTTTGGAGCCCTTTTCGAGCAGCACACCGTCGCGGCAGCCATCGCGGTAAACCGTGACGCCCTTGCAGCCGCATTCCCAGGCCGTGCGGTAAACCTGCGCTACGAGCCCCTCCGAAACATTGTTCGGCAAGTTGACGGTCACCGAGATCGAGTGGTCGACCCATTTCTGGATCGCACCCTGCATCTTGACCTTGGCCACCCAGTCGATGTCGTTGGCCGTAGCCCCGTGGTAGGGCGAAGCGGCCACCCACTCCCCGAGCTCCTCGTCGGAGATCGTCGCGAGCTTCGACGTGTCGTATCCGTTCGCCTCGAGCCACTTCACGAAGTTGTGGTGGTAGACGTTGTATTCCTGGAACTTTTCGCCCGTTTCATCCTCATAGTCCACATGCGTGTCCTTGTCGGAGGGGTTGATCTTGCGGCGGCGCTTGTAGACCGTGCGGAACACCGGCTCGATGCCCGACGTGGTCTGCGACATGAGCGACGTGGTACCCGTGGGGGCGATGGTCAGCATGGCGATGTTGCGGCGGCCGACCTTCTCCATCTCGGCGTAGAGTTCCGGGTCGGCCTCGCGGATGCGGGCGATCATCGGATTGTCCTTCTCCTTGGCTGCGTCGTAGACCGGGAAGGCACCGCGCTCGGCGGCCATCTTCACCGAAGCCCGGTAAGCCTCGACAGCCAGCGTCTTCTGCACCTCGACGGCGAATGCGATCGCCTCCTCGGAACCGTATACCAGTCCCAGTGCGGCGAGCATGTCGCCTTCGGCCGTGATGCCGAGGCCCGTACGGCGGCCCTTCTGCGCCATGCCGAGGATCTTCTTCCACAGCTCCAGTTCCACGCGGCGCACGTCCTCGTCCTCGGGGTCGGCGGCGATCTTCTCGATGATCTGCTCGACTTTTTCCAGTTCGAGGTCGATGATGTCGTCCATCATGCGCATGGCCATGGCCACGTGCGACCGGAACTTGTCGAAATTGAACTTCGCATCCTTCTTGAACGGGTTGTCCACATAGCTCAGCAGATTGAGCGCCAGCAGGCGGCACGAATCGTAGGGGCAGAGCGGGATTTCACCGCAGGGGTTGGTCGAAACCGTCACGAAGCCCTCGTCGGCATAGCAGTCGGGCACGCTTTCGCGGATGATCGTATCCCAGAACAGTACGCCCGGCTCGGCCGACTTCCAGGCATTGTGGATGATCTTGTCCCAGAGCTTCCGGGCGTCGATATCCTGCTCGTATCGGGGGTTGTCCGAATTGATCGGGAATTGCTGGTGGTATTTCTTGCCGGCGATGGCGGCACGCATGAACTCGTCGTCGATCTTGATCGAAACGTTGGCGCCCGTGACCTTGCCCGTGTCGACCTTGGCGTCGATGAAACGCTCGGCATCGGGGTGCTTGATCGACAGCGAGAGCATCAGCGCACCGCGGCGGCCGTCCTGCGCCACCTCGCGCGTCGAGTTGGAATAGCGCTCCATGAAAGGCACGATACCCGTCGACGTGAGCGCCGAGTTGAGCACCGGGCTGCCCGTGGGACGGATGTGCGAGAGGTCATGCCCCACGCCCCCGCGGCGTTTCATCAGTTGCACCTGCTCCTCGTCCATGCGGAAGATGCCGCCGTAGGAGTCGGCCGGATGCTTGTGCCCGATCACGAAACAGTTCGAGAGCGAGGCCACCTGGAAATTGTTGCCGATACCCGTCATCGGGCCACCCTGGGGAATCACATACCGGAAATGATCCAGCAGGCCGAAGACCTCCTCGCGCGACATCGGATTGGGATACTTGCGCTCGATGCGCTCGATCTCGGCTGCGATACGCTCGTGCATCTGTCGGGGTGACGTTTCATAGATATTGCCGAAAGAGTCTTTCAGGGCATATTTGCTGACCCATACCGTCGCGGCAAGGTCGTCCCCGTCGAAATACTTTTTCGACTCGGCAACCGCATCGTTGTAATCGACTTTCTGCGGCGCTTCGGGTTTTACGGCTTTAGACATAACTGTTATTGCTTTTATTTCAGATTTTTAGCGTCGATCCGGGCGAAACCCGGTTCTACAAAATTCATTCTTTTCTATGGAATAACCCAATGCACGGCACCAAACTTATCCACAAATTATTTACAAAAAGGCAAAACATGCGCCCCACATTTATGGGGCGCACATTTGCTGCGGACGGGATGTCCGGCAACGGCTATTTCGCCGCGACGGCGTCGATCTCGACCAGCGCCCCCATCGGGAGTGCGGCGACCTGGTAGCATACGCGCGCGGGCATTCCCGAGGTGAAGAACCCGGCGTAAACGGCATTCATCGCGGCAAAGTCGCCGATGTCCTGCAACAGGACGGTCGTCTTGGCCACGTCGCCGAGCGTATAGCCGGCCTCTTCGAGGATATGGCGCAGGTTGGTGAGCGACTGCCGCGTCTGGGCCTCGATGCCTTCGGCCATCTTTTGGGTCGCGCCGTCGATGGGGAGCTGTCCCGAAACATAGAGCGCTCCGCCGGCCTCCACGGCCTGCGAATAAGGGCCCACGGCCTTGGGGGCGTGGGGCGATGCGATAATCTTCTTCATAGCGGGGTGTTTTTCAAATTCCACACAAAGATAAGATATATTCCGTATATTTGCACAACACATTTAAGAATATGCTATGAAGATTTTGCTGAGAATCGCAGTTATCGCAGCCGTAGCGGCACTCGCCGCGGGTTGCTGCAAATGCCGTTCCTACCAGAAGAAAAACCGCCGGCCGCTCATCGGCACCGAATGGCAGCTCATACAGTTGGACGGCAGGGCCGTCAAACCCGAAGAGGGCAAGTTCTATGTAATGTTCCTCGCCGAAGAGAACCGCTTTGCGGGGGTCGGGGCCTGCAACCGCCTGATGGGCAAATACGAAACCACCGACAAGGGCGCGCTCAGGATCGGGCCGATCGCCTCGACGATGATGGCCTGCCCGGGCATGGAACAGGAGGACGCCTTCACCAAGGCGCTCGAAGCCACCACGCACTACGATATGGACGGGCCGATGCTGCTGCTGCTCGGCGACGGCGAGCTGAAAGCCGTATTCCAGGCCAAACCCTGAAACAGCGGTCGGAGAAAATCGGAAACAGGGGCCGGTTCAAATGAACCGGCCCCTGCCGTAACAAGATGCATCCGCCGCCTATTTCAGGTGCGGGTTCAGGCCGCGCCACTTTTCGACGGGCGGGATGATCCCCATCGAGATCACCTCGTCGCGCAGTTTGCAGAGGTGCCCGTAGCTGTCGGCAAGAGCCTTGTTCTCCTCGGCCGTACCCTGCACGTTTTTGTAGCTGATACCGTCCTTCGTGATTTCGGTCTCCATCGCCATCAGGATATGCTTGAACCGGTCGTTGTGTACGAACACGCCGGCCGGATAGCCGAACGGCCTGCCGCCCATCGCCGCGGCAATCATGCAGATCGACAGGTAGGCCGGGCTCTGGAACGACGAACGTCCGCGCAGGTCGATGATGTGCTTGCCGCCCTGGATCACCCGCTGTTGCAGGTCGTGCCAGTCGCCTTCGGGCATCTCGCGGCCGATCAGCTCCGACAGGGGGCGTCCGGCAACGAGCGTCGTCGAAGCGAAGACCGCCATCTGCTCGCCGTGGCCGCCGTAGGTGCGGCAGGGGGGGGGCGCCGTAGGTGCGGCAGTTGCGGATCTCGTCGGGCGAAATCCTGAAATATTTGGCCAGTTCGCTCCGCAGGCGCGTGGAGTCCAGCGCCGCGAGGGTCGAAAGCTGCGACGGGCGGATACCCGCATAGATGAGCGTCACCAGCCCCGTGATGTCGGCCGGGTTGAAGACCACAACGACGTGTTTCACGTCGGGGCAGTAAGCCTTGATGTCCTTGCCGAACTGTGCGGCGATCTCGGCATTGCCCTTGAGCAGGTCTTCGCGCGTCATGCCGGCCTTGCGGGCCGCGCCGCCCGACGAAACGACATAGGCCGCTCCCGAGAGCGCCTCCTTGACATCGCTCGTCCAGGTGATGTTCACCCCTTCGAACGCACAGTGGTAAAGCTCCTCGGCCACGCCCTCGAGCGCCGGAGCATAGGGATCGTAAAGGCAGATGTTGGGCGTAAGGCGCATCATCAGCGCCGTCTGGGCCATGTTCGAGCCGATCATGCCGGCCGCGCCCACGATCGTGAGCTTGTCGTTTGTCAGAAATTCCATATGAGAAATATTTTACATTGGTACAATCCTGTACCCGGGTCTTGCTTGCAAAAAAACGGGCGACAGTTCCGGCCGTATTCCGGCATATGTCGTGCCGCAACCGGGGATCCGCCCCACAGTGCGCCCCGGCCGCAGGTCATTCGACCTCGCGGCGGTTCAGCAGGGCGTGCGTGATGGTCAGCTCGTCGACATATTCCAGTTCGTCACCGAAGCCGATGCCGCGGGCAATGGAGGTGACTTTCAATTCCGGGAACTGCCGGAGGCGGTTCATCAGGTAGAAGAGCGTGGTTTCGCCCTCGACCGAGGTGGAGATGGCGAGGATCACCTCCTTCACGCCGCCGCGGGCGATGCGTTCGGTCAGCAGGTCGATCTTCAGGTCGGAGGGCGAAATACCCTGCATGGGCGAAATAACGCCGCCCAGCACATGGTACAACCCCTTGTACTGCCGCGTGTTCTCGACCGACAGCACGTCGGCCACCTGTTCGACGACGCAGATCGTCGTATGGTCGCGCTCGTCGTCGGCGCAGATCGGGCAGACATCCTCGTCGGAGAGGTTGTTGCACTGCGTGCAATATTTGACCTCGTTGCGGAAACGGTCGATGCTTTCCGTCATTTCGGCGACCGATTCGCGCTCCATCCGAAGGATGTGGATGGCCAGGCGCAGTGCCGTACGGCGCCCTATGCCCGGGAGTTTCGACAGCTCGCCGACAACGTCCTGTAAAAGCCTCGACATTCAGATGATTTCGATTTTGCGTCCTTCGACCCAACCCTTCTTGCCGTCGGCGATTACGACCTCGCACCACCCGTCGAGGCGGTCGGTGATCGTCACGACCGTACCCTCGTGCAGCACGAAGAGGTCGGTCGACGACTTGTCGGGCGAACTCTTCACCGCCGTGGAGGCGGGGATTCCCAACGGCGGGGTCCCCCACGGCGAACCACGTGGTCAGCATGAACAGCAGCGCCGCGACGACCGTGCCGTAGAAACCCGCCTTGCGCAGCGAAATGCGCTGTGCCAGCAGGTAGACCAGAAACAACCCCAGCATACAGGCCAGCAATGCGAGCGAAAGCAGGCTCCACGCCGTGCATCCCATCATGTGGCGGATGTCGCGCATCCACGTGACGAAGAAGAACTCGGGGATATCCTCGATGTTGTCTTTGGTGCGGGCCTCGGCGACGCTGAGGTTGTAACGGATGTCGTCGTTGCCCGGCGCAAGGCGCAACGCCCGGTTGTAATAGAGGATGGCCTTGCCGATACGGTCGTCCTTGAAATAGGCATTGCCCAGGTTATAATAGAGTTTCATGGAGCTCACCCCGCGCGAAAGCAACTCTTCGTAGGTATCGGCGGCCGCATGGAAATCGCCGTTGATATAGGCCGTATTGGCTTTGTTCCACAACTGCTCCGCAGTCTGCTCCCCGGGGGCCTGCGCCTCGGCAGGGGCTTCCCGGGAAACCCGTTGCAAGCTGTCGGCAGGCTCCTGCGCAAAGGATACCGCGGCCAGGGCCAGCGACAACAGAAAACACAAGATCATTCGTTTCATGGCGTTCTTATCTTTTTATCACCGCTTCGATCCGGGAAATGATGTCCACGCCCTCGGCGTACACCTCGCTCATCTGTGCCGATGCAGCAGGCGAATACTGCGCCTCGTCGCACTTGGTGATGATGGACGTGAAGCGCTGCGATTCCTCGACCGACACGCCGCGCTTGTGCAGTTCCTCGCGGACGTTCTCCTTGGTGAGGTTGGCCACCGGGATGTTGAACTTGTCACCCATGTACCCCCACAGAGCCCGGAGCATCTCCTCGTAGAAGGCATGGCGGTTTTGCTCCTCCATATAGCGTTTAGCGACCCGGAAACGCTGCACGGCGACCTTGTTGGCACGCTTTCCGCGCACCAGCGCGGCGTTCTGCGACTCGCGGATCTGCTTGCGCAGCGCCACGTAGACCGCCGTGAAGAAGGCCAGGATTCCGAAGAGCAGCACCCAGTAGACCGCACCGAAAAGGAACGGCTCGCGCACTGGGCGCAACTGCGCGTTGCCCAGCTTGATGAAACGGATGTCCTGGCCGAGCATCTTGACCTCCTCCTTGGACATGCCGCGTCCCTGCACGACATAGGCGTCGCCCCCGCCGCCCTTGGCATCGGGCGTGATCTCCAGTTCGAGCGGACGCGAGCGCAGCGTCATGTACTGCATGCGCGCCGGATCGAAATAGCTGAATTCGACGGGCTCGACTTCGTACGTGCCTTCGGCGCGTGCGATAAAGGGGTATTCGAACTGGCGGTAGCCGGAAATCCCGGCCGCCGAGGCGTTGATCGACTCGGTCGTCTTGACGTTATACTGCTCGAACGAGGCGGGCAGCGTCAGCTTGGGTGCCTGCACGAACGTGAGGTTGCCCGTACCGGAGATCTTCACCGTATAGGTCGCCGCAGAATTGGCTGCCAGCCGGTCAGGCGGCAGCACCGCATCCATCGCAAAACTGCCTACGGCGCCGCTGAAGCTGGCAGGAGCGCCCGCCGGCAGCGGTTTGACCGTGACGTTTATCCGCGGGCTCTGCACCTTGCGGGGTACGTTCACGAAATCGTGCCCGCCCCCGAAGAAGGGATCGAGGCTGCGCCGGCTCTGGATGACGACCTGCGCCACGGCGGTGATCTCGGCAGGCTCGATGACGAGCGTACCGGCCTGCTGCGGATAGAGCAGGTACTCCTTGGCAACGAGCGTCTCGTAGACTTTTCCGTTGAAGGTTTCGCGTTCGCGGCGGGCGTTCTCCGTATTGAGTTCCTGCGCCCAGAAGCCGTTGAACGAAGGGAATTTCACATCGTTATACCCCACTATAGGAACCCGCTCGTAGAGTTTGAAGGTCACGCGCAGCGGCTCGCCTTTGAAAACCGAAGTCCGCGACACGATGGCCCGCAACAGGATGTCGTCCTTGGCGACCCGGCTCTGCGCCGCACTCTCGGAGGAGGCTTCCTCGCGGCGCTGCGGCTGCCGGGCGGGGGCGGGGACCGCCATCCACCACCTCGATCGCCAGCGGCTTGGTACGGTAGGTAGTCCCCTCGACCGTCACCTCGGCCGCACCGACGGTGACGTTCCCAGCGCCCTGCGGCACGAGCACATAGGTGATCGTGTAATTGACCACGCGCGTCATCGAATTGTTCACGATCTGGATCGACTGTCCCTGCGCTTCGGCCGGGCCGGCGATCACGTCGAACCCTTCGAACGAAGGAGCTTTGAACGAGCCCGGCTCGGGCTGCGCGTTCAGTGCGAACTCCACGCGGAACGGCTCGCCGACAGCGACCGTCAGCGGAGAATTAGCCTCAAAAGTGACCTTCTCGGCAGCCGATGCCGAGAAGATCGCCAGCACGAAGAGTGCCGTCAGGGATATTTTCGCAATGAAATCTCTCATTGAGCTCTACAATAAAACCTTCTTTCAGATTTTACAACGTAAACTTTTGCCCGTTAGTATATCCGCGGGCCGGTTTTTAATGCTTGAAATCGGCAAAAAAATCGTTGCCTTTGTCATCGACGATGATGAACGCCGGGAAATCCTCGACGTAGATCTTGCGGACGGCCTCCATACCCAGCTCGGGGAAGTCCACGACCTCGACCGATTTGATGGAGTTCTTGGCCAGGATCGCCGCCGGGCCGCCGATCGAACCGAGGTAGAAACCGCCGTACTTCTTGCAGGCGTCGGTCACCTGCTGCGTGCGGTTGCCCTTTGCCACCATCACCAGCGAACCGCCCAGCGACTGGAACAGGTCGACGTAGGGATCCATACGCCCGGCCGTCGTGGGGCCGAACGATCCCGAGGCCATGCCGTCCGGGGTCTTGGCAGGCCCGGCATAGTATACCGGATGTTTCTTGAAATATTCGGGCATCGGCTTGCCCTCGTCGATCATCTGCTTGATGCGCGCATGGGCGATGTCGCGGGCCACGATGAGCGTGCCTTTCAGGTTCAGACGCGTCTTGATCGGGTATTTCGAAAGGATTTCACGCACCTTGTCCATGCCTTCGTCGAGGTCGATGTCCACGGCGGGCGACATGTTGGGCGCCTCCTTGGGCAGGAAACGCGCGGGGTTCTTCTCCAGTTGCTCGAGGAAGATGCCCTCCGGCGTGATCTTGGCCTTGATGTTACGGTCTGCCGAACAGCTCACGCCGATGGCCACGGGGCATGAAGCCGCATGGCGCGGGGCACGGATCACGCGCACGTCGTGCACGAGGTATTTGCCGCCGAACTGGGCGCCAACACCGCTCTGCTGGCAGATCCTGAGCACCTTCTCCTCCCACTCCAGGTCACGGAAGCAGCGGCCGCCCTCGTTGCCCGAAGTGGGCAGCTCGTCGAGGTAGCCGGCCGAAGCCTTCTTCACGGTCGAGAGGCACATCTCGGCCGACGTACCGCCGATGCAGATGGCCAGGTGGTAGGGCGGGCAGGCCGACGTACCGAGGTCGAAGATATGGGTCTTGATGAAATCGGTCAGCGATTTCTCGTTCAGCAGCGCCTTGGTCTGCTGGTAGAGGAAGGTCTTGTTGGCCGAACCGCCGCCCTTGGTAATGAAGAGGAATTCGTACTCCATGCCGGGGTGGCCGCCGTAAATGTCGATCTGCGCCGGGAGGTTCGTACCGGAATTCTTCTCCTCGGTCATCGTGAAAGGCACGACCTGCGAATAGCGCAGGTTGCGGTCTTTGTAGGTCTCGTACACGCCTTTGGCAATGTATTTCGCATCGTCGGCGCCCGTATAGACGTCCTCGCCCTTGTGGCCGATGCAGATGGCCGTGCCGGTGTCCTGGCACGTGGGGAGTTCGCCCTCGGCCGCAACGACCTGGTTGAGCAGCATGGTGTAAGCCACGAACTTGTCGTTGTCGGTGGCCTCGGGATCGTCGAGGATGTTGCGCAACTTCTGCAGGTGGGCGGCACGCAGGTAGAACGACACGTCGCTGTAAGCGGCTTTGGACAAGAGTTCGAGGCCAGCGGGGTCGACCTTGAGGATCTTGCGGCCGTCGCATTCGACGACTTTCACGTAATCCTTCGTCAACAGACGGTACTGGGTTTTGTCTTCCCCGACGGGGAACGGCTCCTGATAAATGAAATCAGCCATAATCGTGATATGTTTTGTGTTTGTTAATGTCCGTTTGTCCCGTGCCCGGCATGCCGCGCGGCGCTTTTCCGCAGGCAGCCCCTGCAGCCGGGAGGCATCCTGCGCCGCCCTGCCGCCCGCAATCAACCGCATGCAGGCCGCACCGGGCATACCCTGCCCGCACACCGGGGCTTAAGGCCATGCAAAAATACAAAAAACTATCCGGATTGCACAACAATTTCCCGCCGGCTGTTATTATTTTCACAAAAAGAGAATAAAATAGCCGGATCGGACGCAATTAATTAGAATTTTTATTAAATTTGTGCGGTTTTTCGAGACAAACAATTCACTGCATAAATTAAATTATTATGGTATCGTACAAAGAATTGGGACTTGTGAACACCCGTGAGATGTTCGCAAAAGCCATCAAGGGCGGTTATGCCATCCCGGCATTCAACTTCAACAACATGGAGCAGATGCAGGCCATCATCTCGGCTTGCGTGGAGGCTTCGTCGCCGGTCATCCTCCAGGTTTCGTCGGGCGCACGCAAATACGCCAACCAGACGCTGCTGCGCTACATGGCACAGGGCGCCGTCGAGTATGCCAAGGAGCTGGGCAAAAACATTCCCATCTGCCTGCACCTCGACCACGGCAACTCGTTCGAACTGTGTAAGAGCTGCATCGACATGGGCTTTTCGTCGGTGATGATCGACGGTTCGCACCTGCCCTACGACGAAAACGTAGCCCTCACCAAGCAGGTCGTAGACTACGCACACCAGTTCGACGTAACGGTCGAGGGTGAGCTGGGCGTGCTGGCCGGCGTCGAGGACGAGGTTTCGGCCGAGCACCACACCTATACCGACCCCGCCGACGTGATCGACTTCGTATCGAAGACCGGCGTAGACTCGCTGGCCATCTCGATCGGTACGTCGCACGGCGCCAACAAGTTCAAGCCCGAGCAGTGCACCCGCAACGCCGAGGGTATCCTCGTTCCGCCCGAACTGCGTTTCGACATCCTGGCCGAGATCGAGAAGAAGCTCCCCGGCTTCCCCATCGTGCTGCACGGAGCGTCGTCCGTACCGCAGGAGTACGTGAAGATCATCAACACGCACGGCGGTGCGCTCAAGGATGCCGTAGGTATTCCCGAAGAGCAGCTTCGCCGCGCCGCCAAGAGCGCAGTCTGCAAGATCAACATCGACTCGGACGGCCGTCTGGCCATGACCGCAGCCATCCGCAAGATCTTCGTAGACCAGCCCGCAGAGTTCGACCCCCGCAAATACCTGGGCCCGGCCCGCGACGAGCTGAAGAAGCTCTACATGCACAAATGCGAAAGCGTCCTGGGTTCGGCCGGACAGGCTTAATCCGGAGTTCCCGACAGAAAAATCCCGGGCCATCGCGGCTCGGGATTTTCTTTTATACCCGCAAGCCCGGTGCCCCCGGATCGGCACAGCCCGACAGACCAGCACAGCCGCCGTCCCGCAGATCGGCATAGCCCAGCACCTCGCAGTTCGGCACATCCGGCACCCCCGGATCGGCACTGCCGCCCCCGCAGACCGGCAAGGCCGGCACCCCGCAATATACCCCGCCGCCGCGCCAGGCTCCGCCCAGGGCCACCGGCCGGGCCGGAAGGCCGCCTACACGCTGAACCGTTCGGCCTGCTGCCGGGTATTACGCCCCAGCACATCCGACAAAGCCGCCCCGGTCAGGCACGCCTCGATCCATGCCGTAAAATCGAAGTATTTGAGTAACGGCCGCTCGTATTTATCGGCCGCAACTGCCTGCACCGTACCGTACAGCCGTTCCCACAGGCGGCCCCTCTCCCGCCGGCTCCCGGGCAGCGGAAAGAGGCGTACAAACCTGAAAACAAGTTTTTCGACCGAGCTGTTTCCGATAGCGGTACTGCGGCGTATGGATTTGATTTCGTTTTCGGCGAAATCGAACCGCCCGCATTCGGCCTGCAGGAGCAAATTCACCAGCCGCGCAATACGGAAAGCCGGGAAATTATAGAACACGAGCCCGGTCGCCTGGATCCGGGTCATGGCCTTGCGGGCTTCGCCACCCCGGTCGCACACCAGATGCAGCACGACCAGATTGAGTTGCAACAACAGTTGGACATCGAGTTTTTGCTGCGACAGTTTGCGGAACAGGGTCTCCTCATGTTGCTTATAAAGTTCCTGCGCATCGGCGAAAGCCCCGCAATTGATGAGCCGGAACGAATCGTACAGATAGATAAAGGCCAGCACTTTGCGGACAAACTCCTGGGGGTAGTCGCTTTCCGTAAGCCGGTGCAGCTTGGCGATAAAAAAGGGCATCTCATCGTAAAGCCCCGCCGAAAGCAGGCTGTCCAATACCCCCAGCACGGCATCGAGGTAGTGCAACGGAGGGTTGAGCATCCGGCCCGGATTGTGGTCGAACAATTCGAGCAGTTGCTGATAGATGCGGATGGCAGCCTTGTAATTGCCCGACTGCAGGAAATAGGTCGACTGGAACAGCTGGTGGAGTTTATCCACCTCGAACCCGTTGTACGTGTTATTGGCGATCAGGTGCAGCTCGCTCAGCACCAGATCGTTCAGGCTCTGGCACTCCTGTTCGGAACGCACCTTGCTGCGGTAAAGCGCCCGGTACTTGAGGATATCGTAAAGCTGCATGTGCTGGTTGGCGCTGCGCAGATGCTTGAACGTCTCGTTCACTTTCATCTGTTTTTCGACCAGCTGCTTTTCGCTCATCCCCTGATAATCCCCGGCACTCAGGTAACGCAATTCCGTCTGCCGGATCAGCATGAGCAAAGCCGTCATCTCATACTGCCCGGCCAGTTTTTTCGCCCGGCTCAGCTCTTCGGTCGCGGCCTGCAGCAAGCCGCAGCGGAAAAGGATCTCCGCCTCGGCCATGCGGTTGGAAATGCGGGCCTGGATGTCATACCGGCTCCGTAAATGCAGCAGGCAGTCGACAACTACCTTATACAGGTGCTTGACGGCAATGTCGAAGCTGCTCTCCCCGGCATCGACGCCAAAACGCCGGGTAACCTCCTCGACCGAAGAGCACTCCTCCATCAGGGCGAACAAAGTCAGATAGACCTTATCGCCCTCCTGCAGGTTGCTGTAAAGTTTGAAATAGCGTTTTTCCGCCTTCGTCATCGAATGGATAAGTACAAGCAGCGAAATAGCTTTGTTCATGGCCTTGCGGGTTAGTTACACAAAGATAGGAATTATTTGCCGGAGATGAAATCCCGGAAATTCCTGATGGAAGATCCGGGTTATAAAGGAATATTCCCGGACAATTTCGCACACATCCGGATAATCCCAAATTAGGTCATTTCACAGCCAAATACACGCAAAACCGGTATTGTCGCTCTATCGGGCAACTTCCCGAGGTATTTTTTACAGCCACAGGCCCTTATAAACATTAAGTTCGGATAAAATCATTTGAAAACAACCGGATAAAACATATAATAACACCCATAGTAATATAGCCACATCTATAATATTCAATATTTTAAATCCAACAATGCAATACATATTATTTTTAATAAATCACTTTGGGTTTATCCTAATTAAAGTAAAAATACACCTCATTATTAGAACTTTTAAACTTATATTTGTATAACAAACGGCCGGACAAATACGCCAAACGATCCGCAAACAAGGCGACGAACCTATATATTCAATAATTTAATTAACCCAAAATACGCATAACCATGTAACCCAATGCCGGGGCAAAGCCCTCCCACCACCAGTTTAACCAACCAAACCTGTAAAACTATGACCCTAATTCTACGAAAAAACATGCTGCGCACCTGTTGTCTGGCCGCGCTGCTCGGTACGCTGCCGGCCGTCATGCATGCAGCCGGTACCCCAGATTACGACACCTTGCAACAAAACGACACCCGCCGGATCTCCGGCCGGGTAACCGACGACACAGGCAAGCCCCTGATGGGCGTAACGGTCGTTGAGAAAGGTACGACCAACGGCGTCAGCACCACTGCCGACGGCAGCTATACGCTGCGTCTGCAAAATGCGGAAAATGCCGTCCTCGAATTCTCATTCATCGGCTACCGGAACACGGAACTTCCGGCAGGAACGAAAACAACGCTCGATGTGCAACTCACCGAGTCAGTCACGACGATGGACAACGTAGTGGTGATCGGGTACGGTACCACCACGAAAAAAGAGCTGACCGGCTCGGTCTCCTCCCTCAAGAGCGATGATTTCAAACAAGGGAACATCACCAATCCGCTGCAACTGCTCCAGGGACAGGTTGCAGGCCTGAATATCGTACGCGCCGACGGCGGAGACCCCAACGGCGACTTCGAAATCCAGTTGCGGGGCATGACCACAATGGCCGGCGGCGCTTCACCGCTGGTCGTCATCGACGGCGTCGTGGGCGGCGACCTGTCGAACGTCAGTCCCGACGACATCGCCTCGATCGACGTGCTGAAAGACGGTTCGGCCGCTGCGATCTACGGCACACGAGGTACGAACGGTGTGATTCTGGTGACGACGAAAAAAGCCCATGCGGGGGAGAACCGTATCGAATTCTCGGCTTATGTCGCCATGCAAAGCGTGGACAAAAAACCCGACGTGATGTCGGCGAGCGAATACCGCAACACGATCCGGCAATATTTCCCCGACAAAGCGTCGTCGTACGATTTCGGCGGATCGACAGACTGGTTCGACGCCGTCACGCGCAAACACCCTGTAAGCCAAAATTATAACGTATCCTCATCGGGCGGCTCCGCAAAACTCAACTACCGCGCCAGCGTCTCCTACACCAACGACATCGGGCTGGTAAAAAAAACCGGGAACGAGAAACTCCGCGGACGTCTGAACGTGAGCCAGTCGCTCATCCGGGATCGGCTGAAAGTGGATTATAATTTTGCGTACACCACCGGAAAAGGCTCCTATGCCGACAAGTTCATCATGCGGCAGGCCGTATTGCGCAACCCGACCGAACCCATTTACGAAACCAGCGGCAACAACCCCCAGTACGGCAAATACTTCTTCTCGCCGGGAATCGACTACCACAACCCCGTGGCGATGCTCGAACAACGTGACGACGAAGGCATCCGCAAAGAGTTCTCGGGCAGCGTCAATGCTTCGCTGCGCATCATAGACGGCCTGAAAATCAGTGCCATGGGCGCCATCATCGAGCGGTCGGAACGCTATGGGCACTATTACGGCCGCTATTACCCGGTAAATATCGGCAACAACGGGACGGCGGAAACTTACAACGACCACTACAAGAACAAGATGCTCGAAGCGACGATCGATTATTCGGGCACGTTCGGCGACCACAAACTGCAAGCCATCGCCGGTTACTCGTTCAGCGAGGAAAGTTCGGAAAGCTACGACCAGATGAACTACAAGTTCGATACTGACATCTTCGGGTTCCACAACATCGGCAGCGGCGGGGCGCTCAAGGAAGGGCTCGCCTCGATGGGCAGCAGCAAGGAAGACAACCGGCTCATCGCCTTCTTCGGCCGCGTGATGTATAATTACAAGGAAAAATACCTCTTCTCGGCATCGGTGCGCTATGAAGGTTCATCGCGTTTCGGCGACAACCACAAATGGGGAACCTTCCCGGCCGTGAGCCTCGGCTGGCGCATATCGCGCGAACCGTGGCTGAAGGACGCCAAATGGCTCAACGAGCTCAAGCTGCGCGCCGGCTTCGGCATCACGGGCAACCAGGAAATCGGCAACTACCGTTCGTTGTCGATCCTGCGCAAGGGTTCGTCAAATTTCTATTACAACAAAAAGTGGATCAGCACCTATGAACCCGGCAGCAATCCCAACCCCGACCTGCGCTGGGAGAAGAAAAAAGAGTTCAACGTCGGGCTCGACATGAGCGTGCTCGACAACCGGCTCAACGTCACGGTCGACTACTACAACCGCCGCACCAAGGATCTGCTCTACACCTATACCGTACCCGTACCGCCCAACCTCTACCCTTCGAAATTCGCCAACGTCGGCACGATCGACAACAAAGGTATCGAAGTGACGGTCAACGCCACGCCGATTTCACGCAAGAATTTCAGCTGGAACCTCGCGGCGACGATAAGCCACAACAAGAATAACCTGGTCAAATTCTCCAACGAGGATTACGAAATGGTGCAAATCCAGACCGGCTACTTCCCCGATGACCTGAAAATGTATACCATGCGCATCGTCGAAGGCGGTTCGCTGGGCAACTTCTGGGGCCCGAAATTTTTGGGATTCAACGATAACGGCGGCGCCATCTACGAAGACTTAGACGGTGTAGAGGGCATTACCGAAGCGGACTACCAGGTTATCGGCAACGCATATCCCGACGTACTGCTGTCGCTGCAGAATACCTTCAGCTACAAACAGTGGAGCCTGAGCTTCCTGCTGCGCAGTTCCATCGGCAACGACGTCCTGAACCAGAGCCGTGTCTATTACGAAGGGTTCGGTTACTTCGGCACCCGCAATATTCTGCGCTCGACACTCGACCATGCCAACTACAAGGACGGCGCATACTATTCGTCGCGGTTCGTGGAGGACGGCTCCTACCTCAAGCTCGACAACATAACGCTGAGCTACGACTTCAAACTCAAATCGAAGGTCATCTCCAAGCTGCGCTGCTATGTCACGGCACAAAACCTCTTTACCATCACCGGCTACAAGGGAATCGACCCCGAAGTCAGCATTTCGGGGCTGCAACCCGGCATCGACTGGTATGACTTCTATCCCCGCACGCGTACATTCGTTCTCGGAGCCGCCATCGCATTCTAAATCATCCGACCAACAAACGAACCTATTATGAAAAAGATAGTATCAATCCTGTCCACGATATTCCTGCTAAGTGCAACACTGAGTTCCTGCACCGACCTGGAAGAGAATCCCTACTCCTCGATCCCGTCCGACGAATTCTTCAACAACGAAGAAGAATTCCTGATGAGCGCCGGGCGTATTTACGCTTATCTGGTACGCTATACCTGCTACCGCTGTATCTGGGGCACGATTTCCGTATCGACGGACGAGGCGGTCAGTCCCCTGCGCGAAGGAAACCAGTGGGTCGACGACGGCGTATGGCGCGACATGCACGCACACACGTGGAATTCGCAGATGCAGGATCTGCAAACGATCTGGGAGTTCCTTTTCGGCGGCATTTCGCTCTGCAACCAGATACTCTATGAGTTCGACCAGTCGTCGGTCGATTTCGAGGCCAAACCCAGCCTGGTAGCCGAGGTGCTGGTCATGCGCGCATGGTTCTATCTGAATGCCATGGATCTGTTCGGCAATGTTCCCTTCACCACCGACTTCTCGGACACGAGCCTGCCCAGGCAGGTGGATCGCAAGTTCCTCTTCTCGTTCATCGAACAGCAGATCAAGGATAACGTCGGCCTGTTGCAGGACGTGCCTACCGCCTCGAACTACGGCCGCGTAACCAAGGCGATGGCTTACACCACGCTCGCCAAACTGTACATCAATGCGCAGGAGTGGATCGGCGAGGCCAAATGGGACGAAACCATCGCTGCCTGCGACCAGGTGATCGGCTTCGGGCAACTGGAGATAGAACCCGACTACTTTTCGAACTTCAAGGTGGACAACACCTCGTCGAAGGAGAATATATTCGTCATCCTCTATGACAAAGTTTATACGTCGCAAAACTGGTGGCACGTCTTCCGGTTCCACCAGCTGACGCTCAACAGCCTCTCGCAACAGACCTACGGCATCCTCGACTTTTGCTGGAACGGCTTCGCCGCAACCGAGTCTTTCTATAACAAGTACGATCCGAAAGACATCCGGCGCAGGCAATGGCTCGCGGGCCCCCAGTACGACATGTCGGGCAATCCGCTCCTGATGCAAAACGGGCAGCAGCTCGACTACACGCCGCATATCACCTCGCTGTTCGACTTCTCGAACCCGGCAAAATCGAACGAAGGCGTCCGCTCGGCCAAATACGAATATGCGAACGGGCTGCAGGGCGAATGCATGGACAACGACTATGTGGTCTACCGTTATGCCGACGTGCTGATGATGAAGGGCGAGGCGCTCGTGCGCCAGGGACATGCCGACCTGGCAGTCCCCCTCTTCAACGAGGTGCGCCATCGTACGGGGCTCGACGATTACAAGGCTTCGGATCTGACACTCGACGAGATTTACGACGAACGGGGCCGGGAATTTGCATGGGAAGGATTACGTCGCCAGGATATGATCCGGTTCGGCAAGTGGGGCGAAGCACGCGACCTGAAACCGGCCGTCAGCCCGGCATACACGAAACTTTACCCTATTCCGGCCAACATCCGCAAGACCAACACGAACCTCAAACAAAACGACGGATATACCGATTAAACACCACCCCGCCCTGCCGGGTGCAACAAACCGGCAGGGCGGGACAAACAGCTACACAGTAAAAACACATGTCAGAATCAAAAATTCTCGTAATCGGCAGCTCGAACACCGATATGGTCATCTGCACCGGGCATTTACCCCTTCCCGGCGAAACGGTCATCGGGGGCACCTTTTTCATGAACCCGGGCGGCAAAGGCGCCAACCAGGCCGTCACCGTGGCGCGTCTGGGCGGAAGGGTCTCCTTCATCTGCAAAACAGGCAGCGACATCTTCGGGCACCAGGCCAACCAGCTGTTCAACGAAGAGGGGATCGACACCTCGTATGTATTTTCCGACACGAAAAACCCGTCGGGCGTGGCCCTGATTACCGTGGATACCGACGCTGAGAACTGCATCGTCGTCGCTCCCGGCGCCAACGCGCATCTCACCCCCAACGACCTGAAACGGTCGGCCGAGGCAGTCGAAGCGGCCGATATCATCCTGTTGCAACTCGAAATCCCGATGCAAACCGTCGAGGCCGCCGCCATGATGGCGTACCGGCTGGGCAAGAAGGTCGTCCTGAACCCGGCCCCGGCCTCGAAGCTCTCCGCCGGACTGCTCGAAACGCTGTACGCGATCACCCCGAATGAAACCGAAGCCGAAGCCATCTCCGGAATCCGCATCACCGATGAGCGCACGGCCGAAGAAGCCGCCCGTAAAATCGCGTCGATGGGTGTGTGCAACGTCATCATCACGCTCGGTGCCAAAGGTGCCCTGGTCTTCGACGGTGCACACTGCGAAATCGTCCCGGCATACAAGACACAGGCCGTCGACACGACCGCCGCGGGCGATGTGTTCAACGGGGCGCTGGTCGTGGCCCTTTCCGAGGGACGGACACTTCCCGAGGCCGTGCGTTTCGCCTGTAAAGCCTCGGCCATATCGGTCACACGCGTAGGCGCGCAAAATTCCGTACCTTACCGTACCGAAGTCGACGTATTCAACCTATAACGCTAAAACAGACCCAAGCATGAAAAAAACCTTATTTCTACTCTGCGCCGTGATCCTGGGCGCCTCGTGCAATTCCGCACCGGCGACACAGCCACTTCCGGCACAAGTCACCATCTCCAAAGAACGGCTGCTCGACAAAATCAAGGGCGGCTGGGCCGGCCAGACTATCGGATGCACCTACGGCGGCCCGACCGAGTTCAAATTCAACGGCACGATGATCCAGGAATACACCCCCATCCCGTGGCCGGAACATTACATCAAATGGTGGTACGAGAATACGCCGGGGCTTTACGACGACGTATATATGGACTTAACGTTCGTCGAGGTCTTCGACCGCCTGGGCATCGACGCCCCGGTGGATTCGCTCGCCGCAGCCTTCGCCAATGCCGGCTACGTCTTGTGGCACGCCAACCAGGCCGCACGCTACAACATCCTCAACGGCATCCGCCCGCCCGAGTCGGGGCACTGGCTCAACAACCCCCATGCCGACGACCTCGACTTCCAGATCGAAGCCGATTTCGCGGGGCTCATGTCCCCGGGCATGCCCAACGCGGCCTCGGAGTTCTGCGACCGCGCGGGACACATCATGAACTACGGCGACGGCTGGTACGGCGGAGTTTACGTGGCAGCGATGTATTCGCTTTCGTTCGTCTCGGACGACATCGGGTTCATCGTCGAGGAAGCCTTGAAAACCATCCCCGAACAGAGCCGCTATCACCGGTGCATGAAAGACGTCATCGCCTGGCACAAGCAGTATCCCGGCGACTGGAAACGCACGTGGTTCGAATGCGAAAAGAAATGGAGTTCGGATATCGGCTGCCCCGACGGGGTATTCGTGCCGTTCAACATCGACGCCGTGACCAACAGCGCCTACATCCTCATCGGCCTGCTTTACGGCGAGGGCGATTTCTCGAAGACGCTCGACATCGCCACCCGTTGCGGACAGGACTCGGATTGCAACCCGGCATCGGCCGGCGGTATCCTGGGCGCAATGCTCGGGTACAGCAAAATCCCCGAAAAATGGATGCGCAACCTGCGCGAAGTGGAAGATATGGAGTTCGCCTATACCGACATCTCGCTCAACCGCACCTACAAGATGAGCTTCGACCAGGCATTGGAAGTAATCCGCCGCAACGGCGGTTCCGCAGGTGAAACCGACGTGACCATCGCATGCCAGCAACCCGTACCCGTCCGTTTCGAACAGTCGTTCGAAGGGCATTATCCGACCGAACGCCGTGCAATCCACCAATCGCTCCCCGAAGCCGGCGTAATCGAATTCGACGGCATCGGAGCGGTATTGACGGGCGCCCTGCGCTGCCCCGACGAGTCGTACGTGGCCGAAGTAACCTTCTCGATCGACGGGCAACCGGTCGAACGCGTCAAGCTCCCGGCGCTTTACCGCACCCGCCGCCATGAACTGTTCTGGCGTTACCGGCTCCCGTCCGGCCCCCACCGCATCACGGCCGAATGGCATAACCCGCGCAAGGATGCATCGCTGCAAATCCGCGACCTGTTGGTATACGGCAGCACTCCGCAAGCTGCCGGGAATTAATCCGAACCCCGTAAATTCGACGCATTATGTTTATCGTTCAAAGTTATCCCCTGGCAATCGCTTTTTGCTTCATCACCATGCTGTGCTGGGGCTCCTGGGGCAACACCCAGAAACTGGCGGCCCGCACGTGGCGCTATGAACTCTTCTACTGGGACTATGTCATCGGCCTGCTGCTCTTCTCCGTGCTGTCGGCCTTCACGCTGGGCAGTTTCGGGACGGAGGGGCGCAGTTTCCTCGCAGACCTTGCACAGGCAGACGCAGGCAACCTCTTCTCTGCATTCATGGGCGGCGTGATATTCAACGCATCGAACATCCTGCTTTCGGCAGCCATCGCCCTCTGCGGCATGTCGGTAGCTTTTCCCGTGGGTGTAGGGCTCGCACTGGTACTGGGCGTAGTGATAAATTATTTCAGCGCGGCCAAAGGCGACCCGACCTTCATTTTCCTCGGGGTACTGCTCATCGCCGCAGCGATCGTCATGAACGGATTCGCCTACAAGAAAGCCCAGACCGAAAAACGCAAACTCACGACCAAAGGCATTCTCATCTCGGTTGCGGCCGGCATCATCATGGCATTCTTCTACCGGTTCGTGGCCGCTTCCATGGATCTGAACGATTTTGCCGCCCCCACAGCCGGCAAAATGACACCCTATACGGCCGTATTCATCTTCGCCGTCGGAGTTTTCATCAGCAATTTCCTGTTCAACACCGTCGCGATGAAACGTCCGGTGGACGGTGAACCCGTGCGGATCGCCGACTATTTCAAAGGCGGTCTCAAAACCCACATGGTCGGCGTGCTGGGCGGTATGATCTGGTGCCTGGGAGAATCGTTCAGCATGATCGCCTCGGGCAAAGCCGGGGCGGCAATCTCCTACGGCCTGGGACAGGGGGCGACACTCGTTTCGGCACTTTGGGGAATACTGATCTGGAAAGAATTCAAGGGAGCACCCAAAATCTCCCACAGGCTCAACCTGGGAATGTTCCTGCTGTTCCTCACCGGGCTCGGGATGCTGATCTATGCGGGCGCATAGGCGACTGAATACCCTATTAAAAAATCCCGAAGCATTGGCTTCGGGATTTTTTATTCTGGGCAGCAACCATCCCCGCACCCAACGCCCGGGCACCGGATGCGGCCTGGAGTAGCCAGGCGCCGCAATGAGCTACCCGACAATGATCCGGAAGCGGCATTCTCTGCCGCCCGACAACACGGTCTCGAGCTCTTCCACCCGGATGTCCTTGCCGGGCAACAGCTCCTCCATGACATAGAGGATGCTCTGGCGGGAGCATTCGCAATGGGCCGGAGAGTCCACGAACCCGGCGTCGACCTGCGGGCAGAGGCACCGGGGATACCCGACCTCGTAAACCCGCCCCGGCTCGATGATGTCCGCAAAAAAATACTCCGAGCGGCCGTATTTCGTATACTGCCGGTCGAGATCGCGGCCGCATTCTTCGAATTGCCTGCGGAGCTCCCTCAGGACGTCGTCCTTCACACAATCGACGGCACACGGCCGGTAAAGCGCCCCGCGCACATCGGCCGGGAGTTTAGCGACGCCTTCCTCCAAAATCCGGTAGAAGGACTTGACCCGCTGTTGATTATCGTTTTCCATAGTTTATTTCTATTATCCGAAGGGCATACTCCGAACCGGCAGAAGCGCCCGGAAGCCGCCCCGGGCCCTTTTCAAGCGGGCCCGATATATTTTCCGACGAACTCCCCGACGCGGCGCGTGTATTCCTCCCGGTTGTCGCGGTAGGAAGCGGCATGTCCGGCACCCGGCACGAGCCACAGCTCCTTGTCGCCCGGCTTCGCCTCGAAAAGCGGGCGAACCATCCAGGTGGGGACATAATCGTCGGCATCGCCGTGGATGAAAAGCATCGGCAGGCGGCATTTTGCGACCTGTGCCAGCGACGAGGCCTCGCGGAAATTCCACCCGTATTTCAGGTCGCACAGCCAGCTGGCCGTATACAGCAACGGGAATGCCGGCAGCCCGAACGACGACTTCAGTTCCTTGGAGAACTCGTCCCAGACGCCCGTATAGCCGCAATCCTCGACAAAACACCTGACGTAGGGCCGTTGGGGCTCGCCCGAGGCCATCATCGTCGTAGCAGCCCCCATCGAGATGCCATGCACGACCATCCGCGTATCGCCGCCGAAAATCCCGTCGGCAATCTCCATCCAGCGCAGCAGATCGAAGCGGTCGAGCCACCCCATGCGGATTGCCCGCCCTTCGCTCTGTCCGTGGTAATACAGATCCGGCAGCAGGATGTTATACCCCAGGTCATGGTTATAGAGGTAGCCGATCATCAGCATCCGCACGGCGCAGTCCGTATAACCGTGGACGATGACCGCCGTGCGGTCGGTCGGCACGGGAGCCGCCGCGTAGAGGGCGTGCAGCCGGACACCCTGCGGATCGGCGATCACGGTGTCGCGCAACGCCCCGGCCGTCTGCAAACTGTCCACCCACGGGCGCAGGAATGGGTATTCGGCATACATATATTCATAGGCCGTGGCATTCTTTTCCCGCATCCTGGCGTCGGGACGCAGCGAGAACGCGAGCATATAGAAACTCCCGCCGATAACCGCAGCTACCAGCAACAGGATAAAACCGGTAATGATTCGCGCAATTCGTCTCGTCGTCATAACTTCTGGTTATAGGTCTGCACGCTCGGAAAGCGACATGCCCTGTGTTCCGGCATAAAACATCACCAGCTCCAGCTCCCCGTCGCCCCGGTTCTCGCCGTAATGGCGCGTACCGACCAGCTCCACGATGCCCTCTCCGGCCCGGAACATCCGTTGGGCACCGGTTTCGGCAATGACGGTCAGCTCGCCCCGCAGGATCACCCCCGCATTGACCAGGGCGTGCGTATGCATCGCCAGCGCAGTATGCGGCGGCACCGTTGCCCGGAGTATCGTCACCCGCGGCGCACCCCGCGGATAGGAGGGCAGCGGCGCCCCGTCCCAACTGGCCGCGGTTTCGACGACACGGGATATGGCAACGCCATCGTCCCCCGGATTCACTTCGCGGCGACTTTGGCACGGATATGCTCCAGCATATCGTCCGTCATGCGCGAGAGATCCCATTCGGGTTTCCACCCCCACTCCTCGCGGGCGCAGGTATCGTCGAGCGAGTTGGGCCAGCTCTCGGCGATCTCCTTCTTCACGGGGTCGACGTCGTAGTCCATCGTGAAGCCGGGCATCCGCTTTTGGATTTCGGCGCAGATAATCTCCGGCGTGAAGCTCATCGACGCGATGTTGAAACTGTTGCGGTGCACGAGCTTCGCGGGGTCGGCCTCCATCAGTTCGACGCAGGCCCGCAGCGCATCGGGCATGTAGATCATGTCCATATAGACGTCCGACGGTACGGGGCAGGTGAACCGGCCCGACCGGATCGCCTCATAGTAGATCTCGACGGCGTAGTCCGTCGTACCGCCGCCCGGCAGCGTGACGTTCGAGATAATGCCCGGAAAACGCACCGAACGGGTATCCACACCGTACTTATGGTGGTAGTAATTCCCCAGCATCTCGCCCGTGACCTTACAGATGCCGTAGATGGTCGTGGGCTGCATGATCGTGTCCTGCGGGGTCTTGTCCTTGGGGGACGAGGGCCCGAAGGCGCCGATCGAACTGGGCGTGAAGAGGGCGCAATGGTGTTGGCGCGCCACCTCGAGCGAATTGTTGAGCGCCCCCATATTGACATTCCAGGCCATCTGCGGATTACGTTCGCCCACAGCCGAGAGCAAAGCGACCAGGTTGAAGATCGTATCGATGTGGTAACGCGCCACGACCGACGCCATCGCCGTCGCATCGAGCGCATTGAGCACTTCGAAAGGGCCGGCCTCGCCGAGGGCCTTGCATTCGCGCATGTCGGTAGCCACGACATTGTGGTCGCCGTAAATTTTGCGCAGATAGACTGTCAGCTCGGAACCAATCTGGCCTCCGGCACCTACTATTAGTATACGTTTCATGTGCATGGGTTATAATTCAAAAGTAAAGATAGAAAATAATTATGAATTATTCACAATTTTTTGGTCTTTTCATTTTTCTTATGTACTTTTGCACCACTCGAACGGGAAATGTTGCTGTTGTAGCTCAGTGGTAGAGCACTTCCTTGGTAAGGAAGAGGTCACGAGTTCAATCCTCGTCAACAGCTCTCGAAATCAAGCGGTTGCCAAAACAAGGCAGCCGCTTTTTTCGTGCATATATGGCAAAAAAGGCATGATTCGGAGCGGTTTTTCACCCGCATTTTTACCCGAATCCGACGGGTAAACGGCGAAATAGAAACGCGCGCTGCAAATAACGTAAAGCTATGAATATCACCGTTAACGTTGTTTGTCGCAAGGATAAGGCAAACAAAAACGGAACTACTCCCATCCATCTGCGATTTACCCGAGGCTCGAAAATTCGCTGTGTCAGCACCGGAACAGCAATCGTTCCTACGGCTTGGGATGCCCAAAACCGCCGTATCATCATTCAGAACGAGGAGCCGCAGGAAATCCAATACCGCATCGACAGCCTGCTTGCAGAATACCACAAACGCCTGAAACGACTTGAGATTTTGGAAGCAGACATCACGCTCGATAATCTTCTCGAAAGAAACGGGCGGAAAAACGACGGTACGACAGCCGAATATTTTGCACAAGCGATAACCCGGCAACAAGAACAGGGCAAGATAAACACAGCCACCAAATACCGTTTCACACTGGTATCATTGCAGAAAGTCCTGCCCCTACTCAAATTCGACGAACTGACACTTTCGCACCTGCATAATCCGGAGCAAAAGCTCCACGAAACGGACTGTTCCGCTAACAGCACAGCGGCAAAGATTAGCGTATTGAAAGTCGTTTACAAACGACAAAACCGACAATCGGCAGGCCCTTTTCCATCTATTTCACCAATATTATTCCCAAACAGAACTATGCGGAAACCGTGTTTGCCGTAACTTTGTGTTGTAAACGGACTCACATATGAAAATAACGATCAACCCCGCAATACGGCATGTGCAGCCATTCATCGAGCGGCTCCCGGAGGTTTTTCCCGTCTCGGGCGAAGTGCTCCACGAAGGGCGCAACCAGATACGGGCTTTCGACATCGGGGGCGAAAGCCTGGTCGTCAAACGCTACAAACGCCCCCATCTGTTCAACAGGGTCATGTATTCGTTCTTCCGCAAGAACAAGGCCCGCCGCGCCTACGAGCACGCCCTGCGCCTGCGCGGGATGGGTTTCGACACCCCGGAACCGGTGGCATGGAGCGAATACCGCAAGGACGGCCTGATCGCCGACACCTATTTCGTCTCCCGCCGGTCGGAGCTCACCCCGCTCCCGCAGACCATGAAACAGTTCCCGGCGCCGGACACGCTGCCCGTACTCGAAGCCTTCGCCCGCTTCACCGTCCGCCTCCATGAGCAAGGGATCTGCCACGAGGATTTCAACCAGACCAATATCCTCTGGGAATACGACGGTACGACAGGCAGCTACCGTTTCCAGCTGATCGACATCAACCGCATGAGATTCCACGCCCGGCCGCTGCGCCCCGACGAATGCATGATCAACCTGCGGCGGCTGAGCTGCCCGGCCGTCCCGTTCCTGTACATATTGGATCGCTACGCCGACATACGCGGGTGGGACATCAACGACACGCTGCTGCGGGGGGTCTTCTTCCGTCTGCTCTTCGGCCGCCGTCAGCAGTTCAAAAAGCGGTTCCGGAAACGGAAATCGGCCGCCGCAGGTAAAAAACAGGGCTGAAAATTTGGATTCCGCAAATATTTTACTACATTTGCCGCTGTTAATCCCCACGAGAGATGAGACTTTACGGTTTTGCATATTACTTTTTTTACTTTTTCTTTTATAGCAAGAGGAAGAGCGGGGTTGTATGCAATTAGCTGTATGATACGATAGAGTGAAAACACGAAGGATCCCGTTCTGCAAAGAGCGGGATTTTTTAATGCCTAAAATTCGATTATGAAACGCATCACCATACAGGGACAACCCGGATGTTTCCACGAAACCGCCGCCAGGTGCAGTTTCCCCGGCGAGCAGGTCGAAATCCTGCCCTGCGACAGCTTCGACCAGCAGTTCGCCCGCATGGCCGCCGACCCGACGCTGCTGGGCATCGCGGCCATCGAAAACACCATCGCAGGCAGCCTGCTTCCCAACCACGAGCTGCTGCGGCGCAGTTCGCTCGCCGTCATCGGCGAATACAAACTCCGCATCTCGCACGTACTGGCAGCACTGCCGGGGGAGGCGCCCTGCGACATCGGCGAGGTGCACTCGCACCCGATCGCCCTGATGCAGTGCGGCGATTACCTGAAAGCCCATCCGGCGATGAAAGTCGTCGAACGCGACGACACGGCGGGCAGCGCCCCCAAAAACGCCGAACACTACGGGCTCGAAATCCTGGAACGGGGCATCGAGACCAACAAACACAACTTCACGCGCTTCCTCCTGCTGGCCGACCGCAGCTGCGCCGCAGGGTTCACCGACCCGGCGCGCACGAACAAGGCATCGCTGGTCTTCTCGCTGCCCCACACCCAGGGAAGCCTTTCCAAGGTGCTCACCCTGCTCTCCTTTTACGAAATCAACCTCTCGAAAATACAGTCGCTGCCGATCATCGGCCGCGAGTGGGAATACCGCTTCTACGTGGACGTCACCTTCGACGACGCGGTGCGTTACCGGCAGGCCATCGAAGCGGCGCGGCCGCTGACGAGCGACTTCCGCATCCTGGGCGAATACGCCGAATGCCCCAACCCGGTAATCTGACAAGGAACAAACGATAAAAACGAAAAACATAAAAACCATGAACGACTTACAACCCATCAATCTCCCGGGGCTCGACCCCCGTCGGCCGCTGGTCATCGCGGGGCCGTGCAGCGCCGAAACCGAAGAGCAGGTAATCGAAACAGCCCGCGAACTGGCCGCGGAGGGCTTCAAGCTATTCCGCGCCGGACTGTGGAAACCACGCACCAAACCGGGCGGGTTCGAGGGCGTAGGCGTCGAAGGCATAGCCTGGCTGCAACGCGTAAAACGCGAAACGGGGATGTATACCGCCACGGAGGTCGCTACGCGCAAGCATGTCCTGGCAGCGATAGAAGGCGGCATCGACATGATCTGGATCGGGGCCCGCACGACGGCGAACCCGTTCGCCATGCAGGAGATCGCCGATGCGCTGCGCGGGCACGATATCCCGGTGCTGGTGAAAAACCCCGTGAGTCCCGACCTCGAATTGTGGATCGGCGGCGTGGAACGCATCTACAACGCCGGCATCCGCCGCCTGGGTGTCATCCACCGCGGGTTCACGTCGATCGACAAAAGCCTCTACCGCAACCACCCGATGTGGTCGATCCCCATCGAGCTGCACCGCCGCCTCCCGGGGCTGCAGATATTCTGCGACCCGAGCCATATCGGCGGGGGCCGGGGGCGGAGGGCCCCCATGGATCTGGGGCTCGACGGGCTGATCATCGAGGCCCACTGCTCGCCCGACTGCGCATGGAGCGACAAGGCGCAGCAGGTGACGCCGCAGGGACTGGCCTACATCTGCCGCAACCTCGTGATCCGCGAAACCAACGCCACGACCGAAAGCCTGACCGAACTGCGGTCGCAGATCGACAAGCTGGACGACGAACTGCTCGAACTGCTCTCGCGGCGCATGCGCGTCTCGCGCGATATCGGGCAGTACAAGAAGGAGCACAACATGCCCGTGTTGCAGGCGCAGCGCTACGAGGAACTGCTGGCCCGGCGGGCGGATCAGGCCATCCGGATGGGTATGGATCGGGAATTCATGCGTTCCGTCCTGCAGGCCATCCACGAGGAGTCGATCCGGCAGCAGATGGCCGTGCTGGGTGAGTGAGAGTCTGTTACATTTCGGTTAAATATGCGGCACGGGAGGTGCAAAAAGCGGTTTGTTACGTACTTTTGAGCCGGATTCCAATCCGTAACAGTTATGACAAAGTACAAAATCCTGGTAGTCGACGACGAAGAATCGCTGTGTGAGATTCTGCAGTTCAACCTCGAGGTCGAGGGCTATGAGGTCGACGTGGCTTACAGCGCCGAACAGGCGCTCGACATGCATCCCGAACGTTATTCGCTGATTCTGCTCGACGTCATGATGGGCGAAACGAGCGGATTCAAGATGGCGCGGCAGCTCAAGTCCCGCCCCGAGACGGCAGGCGTGCCGATCATTTTCTGCACGGCCAGGGACACCGAGGACGATACGGTGGCAGGACTCAACATCGGGGCCGACGACTACATCGCCAAGCCCTTTTCCATCCGCGAAGTGCTGGCACGCGTACGCAGCGTGCTGCGCCGCACGGCACAGCCGGCCGCCGAAGAGAAGGCCGTGGCGTTCGAAGGGCTGCGGATGGATCTCACGCGCAAGGTCTGCACGATCGACGGGGAGCCGCTGGCGCTGACCAAAAAAGAGTTCGAGATCCTGGCGCTGCTGCTCTCCTCGCGCGGCAAAATATTCTCGCGCGAAGAGATCCTGCGGCAGGTGTGGAGCGACGAGGTAATCGTGCTCGACCGCACCATCGACGTGAACATCACGCGCCTGCGCCGTAAGATCGGCCCCTATGGGGAACACATCGTAACACGCCTGGGCTATGGCTACGGTTTTGAGGAATAGGTTTTCCTACCACAGGCGGCTGTTCCTGCTGCTGTTCGCCTTCTCGTGGGCGCTGGTGGCCTGCTTCGTCACCTTCCAGTACAGCCGCGAGAAGCGCTTCAAGGCCGAGCGGCTCGATGCCCGGCTGCAACTCTTCAACCTGCGCCTGCTCGACGCACTCGGCGAGGGCACCGCACCCGGGGCATTCCTCACCGGCCATCCCCTTCCTTACGGCGACCTGCGCGTAACGGTCATCGACGACGACGGGCGCGTCCTGTTCGACAACTCGGCCGACTCGCTGCCCGCAGCCAACCACCTCGGGCGCCCCGAAGTCACCGAAGCGATCGCCCATGGCACCGGTTACACCATCCACCGCCACTCGGAAAGCACCGACCAATACTATTTCTATTCGGCCATGAAGGGCGACGGGATCATCGTCCGCTCGGCCGTCCCCTACTCCGTTTCGCTGCGCGAAGTACTCGCGGCCGACTGGGAATTCCTGTGGTTCATGCTGGGCGTCACGCTGCTGATGAGCATTGCGGCTTACTTCACGACCCGCCGCCTGGGGCACAACATCACACGCCTGAACGAATTTGCCGAGCACGCCGAGCGGGGCGAGCGGATCGACGACAAAGAGACCTTCCCCCACGACGAGCTGGGCGACATCTCGAACCACATCATCCGCCTCTACGCCCGCCTGCAACGCACGACGGCCGACCGCGACCGGGAACATGCCCTGGCGCTGCACGAGGAGCAGGAGAAGATCCGTATCAAGAAACAGCTCACCAACAACATCAACCACGAGCTGAAGACCCCCGTGGCCGCGATACAGGGTTATCTGGAAACGCTGCTGGCCAACCCCTGCCTGACGGCGGAGAAACGCACGGCGTTCCTCGAAAAGAGCTGTGCGCAGGTCGAACGGCTGCGGCACCTGCTCTCCGACGTCTCGACCATCACGCGCATGGACGAGGGCAGGGAGCTCATCGGCAAGGAACCCGTGGTGCTGAACGACCTGATCGACGAGGTCAGGGCCGACATGGAGCTGCGCCCCGAAGGGCAGCGGCTGCGCGTGAACTGCGATTTCCGAGGCCCGGTCAAGGTCGAGGGCAACCCCTCGCTGCTGAGTTCCGTCTTCCGCAACCTGGCGGACAACGCCGCGGCCTACTCGGGCGGGCGCGACATCTTCATCCGCCTGCTTTCGGACACGGCAGAGGCATGCACGATACTTTTCGCCGACAACGGCATCGGCGTCGACGAAGAACACCTCCCGCACCTCTTCGAGCGGTTCTACCGTATCGACAAGGGGCGCTCGCGCAAGCTGGGCGGCACGGGACTCGGGCTTTCGATCGTCAAAAACGCCGTCGTGATCCACGGCGGGACGATCACCGTACGCAACGGCGAACGCGGCGGACTGGAATTCGTCTTCACCCTGCGCAAACATTCATAAGGGCGCAACCGGACTGTAACGTTTTTGTAATATTTGTTTCAGACCTTTACGGCGGAAAAATCCAGAAACAAAACAAACCATGAGTCCCCTATTCACTTGTATCGTAATCATCATGGGCCTGCTGGCCGTGATGGGCATCGTCGTGGGCGTGGCCAACGACGCGGTCAATTTCCTCAACTCGGCCCTGGGGTCGAAAGTCGCCCCGCGGCGCGTCATACTTTGGATCGCGGCCGCAGGCATCCTCGTCGGGACGCTCACGTCGAGCGGCATGATGGAGGTCGCCCGAAGCGGCGTATTCTACCCCGGGCAATTCTCCTTCCAGGAGATCATGATGCTCTTCCTGGGCATGATGCTCGGCAACATCCTGCTGTTAGACCTCTACAACACGCTCGGGCTGCCGACGTCGACCACCGTGTCGATGGTCTTCGGGTTGCTGGGCGCCGGGGTCGCGGCGGCGCTGTTCCATATTTGGGGCGACGCCGGGGCTTCCATAGCCGACCTTTCGCAATACATCAACACGGGCAAGGCCATGGCCATCATCGCGGCCATCCTGCTCTCCGTGGCGCTGGCATTCGCCGCCGGGTCGCTGTTCATGTACGTCTCGCGGCTGATCTTCTCGTTCCGCTTCGCACCGGTGTTCCGCCGCTGGGGAGCCGTATGGTGCGGCATCTCGCTGGCGGGCATCCTCTATTTCGCCCTGTTCAAGGGACTGAAAAGCTCGGGGCTGATCCCCACGTCGGTGGCGGACTACGTCGGGGAACACGTGCTGGTAACGCTGCTGGCATTCTGGGCCGCATCGTCGGTGGTGCTGTGGCTCCTCCAGCGCATGCGGCTCAACATCATGCGCATCACGATCCTTTCGGGCACCTTCGCGCTGGCGCTGGCATTCGCGGGGAACGACCTGGTGAACTTCATCGGTGTGCCGCTGGCCAGCTATGACGCATGGCAGATCGCCCGCGAAGCCGGCAGCGAGTCGATCATGATGGGCGAACTGGCCGAACCGGCACGCGCCAATTTCCTGCTGCTGCTGGCATCGGGGCTGGTGATGGTGCTGACACTGTTCTTCTCGAAGAAATCGCAGCATGTCACCGAGACCGAGCTGTCGCTCGCCTCGCAGCACGAGGGTGAAGAGCGCTTCGGCTCGACGTTCATTTCGCGCAGCCTGGTACGTGCCACACTGGTACTCAACACGATGTGGACGGGGCTGATCCCCGTCCGCATGCAGAAGGCCATCGACCGGAGGTTCGAGCCGCTGCCCGCAGAGGAGCGTTCGTCGGCACCGTACGACATGATCCGCGCCGTCGTGAACCTCACGGCCGCATCGATCCTGATCGCCATCGGCACTTCGTACCAGCTGCCGCTGTCGACGACCTATGTGGTATTCATGGTGGCCATGGGTTCGTCGCTGGCCGACCGCACCTGGGGACGCGAGAGCGCCGTATACCGCATTACGGGCGTGATGGCCGTCATCTCGGGCTGGTTCATCACGGCGCTCGGCGGATTCCTGATCGCCTTCGGCGTGACACTGCTCCTGCTGTGGGGCGGCTGGATCGCCGTGACGGTGCTCGTCGCACTCTGCGCATGGCTGCTGGTTCGCAGCCACCGCAACGTCGAGCAGATCAAGGCCGCCGAAACCAAGGAATCGCCCGTCGTCAGGGCCGAGACCCCGGACGAGGTGCTCTGCGTCTGCATCGGCGAGGTCTGCACGACGATGGAGCACGTGACGCGCATCTACAACCGTACGCTGGTGGCGGTATTCAAGGAGAACCGCAAGGTGCTCAAGGAGATGGTACAGTCGTCGGACAAGCTCTTCGAAGAGGCGCGCGACCGCAAGTACGGCATCATGCCTACGCTGCGGCGCCTGCAACAGTGCGACATCGACACGGGACATTTCTACGTACAGGTGGTGGATTACCTCTCGGAGGTGACCAAGGCGCTGATCCACATAACACGCCCGGCATACGAACACATCAACAACAACCACGAGGGGCTCACGAAGGAGCAGATCGTAGACCTGATGCGCGTGAACGACCAGGTGGAAGCGATCTTCGACAAGATCAACGACATGCTGCGCACCAAGGATTTCTCCGACCTGGACATGGTGCTGGAGATGCGCGACAAACTCTTCGACACGATCGTCGAGGCCATCAAGAGCCAGCTGCGCCGCATCAACGGCGACGAGACGGTGAGCACACGCGCCAGCGTCCTCTACCTGACGATCCTCAACGAAACCAAAACGATGATCCTGCAGGCCCGCAACCTGCTCAAATCGCAGCATTATTTTTTGGAGCACAAAAAATAGCACGGGGCTCCTATACGGACATCACCCGAACCCTCCTTTTCAAAGGAGGGTTTTTTGAACGCCCCGACAAACTCAGCCGGAATACGACAGGCCGCCCGGCAAAAGCGGCACCCGCAAAAAGCGGCCGGCAATCGGCTCCGCCGGAGGATTTTCCCGGACAGGGCGGCATTTGTCGCCGGAACGTAACGGGGCCGTCATTCCCCCGTAACGACGGCCCCGTATCTTTGCAACGCGGGAACCGGAAGAAGGTTTCCAAGTTGGTTTTAGGTTACATAAGTAGGTTAGTGGGAGATGCAGTGACGGGATGTCGCGGCATCTTCGTTTTTTCAGCGTTATGGCATGGGAAGCGGAACCGCCGCAGTCATAGCCCGGCATCTCCCTGTGGAAAGGGAGGCCGGCGCGCGACCGGACAAGACCGGCGAATTACTTCTCCATGTCGTGCAGGTGGATCTCCAGCGCCCACACCGAAATCTGGATTTCCCAAATCGACACGCCGAGCGACCCGATCAGCAGCAACAGCGCCGCACCGAAGACATAGGCGGAAAGGAGGATCAGGCCGACGTAGAGAAGGAACATCGTCACCACGCACAGGAACAGGCTCGTGACACCCAGGATCTGCATCGTACGCGTGAGGTGCAGGCGGCGGCGCAGGTTGTCGATCTGCGCACGGGTGACTTTCGAGGGGTGTTGCAGGTGTTGTTCCTTGAGCGTGCGAACCAACTGGGCATAGGAAAGAAACCGGTTGGTATAGGCCAGCAGGATCAGCGAAACGGCGGAGAACAGCAGCGCCGGGGTGGTAAGTGTCAGCTCTTCCATAACGGGGATATTTTACTCCCGCAAAACTACGCAATAATCCCGCCCCGTGCAAGCCCGCGGGCGGAAGCTCCCCATTGTCAGGTATTTTTTAAGTTTTTTTAAGAAAATACTCCGCAGGGTTCGGTATTGTGATAAAAATAACATACCTTTGTGGCTCCCAAATACGACAATTTTAATCTCATTTTGAATAACATTCTATGGAATTGAACAAAACCTTTATCGACGGGCTTTGGAGCAAGGAGATCAACGTCACGAGTTTCGTGCAGACGAACATCACCCCCTACCTGGGCGACGCGTCTTTCCTGCAGGGCCCGACCGAACGTACCAAGCACATCTGGAACCTCTGTCTCAAGGCACTCGAAGAGGAGCGCGCCAACAACGGCGTCCGCTCGCTGGACAACGCCACCGTCTCGACCATTACCTCGCACAAGGCGGGTTATATCGACAGGGAACAGGAGCTGATCGTGGGCTTGCAGACCGACGAGCTGCTCAAGCGGGCCATCAAGCCCTTCGGCGGCATCAACGTCGTATCGCGCGCCTGCAAGGAGAACGGCGTGGACGTGGACGAGAAGGTCAGGGATATTTTCACCCATTACCGCAAGACGCATAACGACGGCGTGTTCGACGTCTACACCGAGGAGATACGCTCGTTCCGTTCGCTGGGCTTCCTGACGGGCCTACCCGACAACTACGCCCGCGGCCGCATCATCGGCGACTACCGCCGCCTGGCGCTCTACGGCACCGACCGCCTGATCGAAGCCAAGCAGCAGGACTTGCGCAACCTGACCGGCCCGATGACCGACGCCCGCATCCGCCTGCGCGAAGAGGTCGCCGAGCAGATCAAGGCGCTGAAGGAGATCCGCACGATGGGCGAATACTACGGGCTCGACCTGAGCCGCCCGGCGCATTCGGCACAGGAGGCCGTGCAGTGGGTTTACATGGCTTACCTCGCAGCCGTGAAGGAACAGGACGGCGCCGCGATGTCGCTGGGCAACGTGTCGTCGTTCCTCGACATCTTCATCGAATACGACCTGGCGCACGGCAACATCGACGAGGTGTTCGCACAGGAGCTCATCGACCAGTTCGTCATCAAGCTGCGCATGGTACGCCACCTGAGGATGCAGTCCTACAACGACATCTTCGCCGGCGACCCGACGTGGGTGACCGAAGCCATCGGCGGACGCTTCAACGACGGCCGCACGAAGGTGACCAAGACCTCGTTCCGTTTCCTGCAGACGCTCTACAACCTCGGCCCGTCGCCCGAGCCCAACCTCACGATCCTGTGGAGCCCCGACCTGCCGCAGGGATTCAAGGATTTCTGCGCCAAGGTTTCGGCCGACACCAGCTCGATCCAGTACGAGAACGACGAGCTGATGCGCGAAGTGCGCCATTCGGACGACTACGGCATCGCCTGCTGCGTATCGTACCAGGACATCGGCCGCCAGATCCAGTTCTTCGGCGCGCGCTGCAACCTGGCCAAGGCGCTGCTGCTGGCCATCAACGGCGGCCGCTGCGAGAACACCGGCACGCTGATGGTCAAGGGCATCCCGGCGCTCTCGGAGGGCCCGCTGCGCTTCGAGGAGGTGATGCGCAACTACAAGATGGTGCTGACCGAAATCGCCCGCGTCTACAACGAGGCGATGAACATCATCCATTACATGCACGACAAGTACTACTACGAGAAGGCACAGATGGCGTTCGTAGACACCGACCCGCGCATCAACCTCGCCTACGGCGTGGCGGGGCTTTCGATCGCCCTCGACTCGCTCTCGGCCATCAAATATGCCAAGGTGACCACCCGCCGCAACGCCGAGGGGCTCAGCGAAGGCTTCGACATCCAGGGCGAATTCCCCTGCTTCGGCAACAACGACGACCGCGTAGACCACCTGGGCGTAGACCTCGTGTACTTCTTCAGCGAGGAGCTCAAGAAACTGCCCGTCTACAAGAACGCCCGCCCGACGCTTTCGCTGCTGACCATCACCTCGAACGTGATGTACGGCAAGAAAACCGGCGCGACGCCCGACGGACGTGCCAAGGGCGTGGCCTTCGCACCGGGTGCCAACCCGATGCACGGACGCGACAAGAGCGGTGCCATCGCCTCGCTCGCCTCGGTGGCCAAACTCCGTTACCGCGACTCGCAGGACGGCATCTCGAATACCTTCTCGATCGTCCCCAAATCGCTGGGCCCGACCGAAGAGGAGCGGATCGAGAACCTGGTGACGATGCTCGACGGTTACTTTACGAAGGGCGCACACCACCTGAACGTCAACGTGCTGAACCGTGCGATGCTCGAAGACGCCATGGAGCATCCCGAGAACTATCCGCAGCT
>ERZ779740.81-NODE-81-length-61847-cov-13.2494_pt1 | contig 61847 bp, 40 predicted proteins | sample MGYA00511099_ERZ779740 | MGnify/ENA primary metagenome ERZ779740 (study PRJEB29588, sample SAMEA2161216) | human gut metagenome | biome: human gut; feature: human-associated habitat; material: faeces | place: Denmark | collected 2008/2010 ...
ACAATGAATCAGGAAGAGATTATTAGAGAGTGTAAACCGTTTACAGGCATAGTCAATGATTGGACACCAACCTTGGTCAACAGGCTTGTTAACCTTGGTTGATCGGCTTGTTGACCGTCATTAACGAGCCTGTTGACCAAGGTTAACATCCAATCAGACTTACTACTAAGACACCAAACAAGCAGGGCAAAGTCAAATGCCCCCCTATGTATTTCTCAATTACTATTGAAGCTTTTACTCTGAAATGAATGGGCTGAACTTTTTTGAAATAAATGTAGAATAATATGTTTAAAGCATTATGGATCTCTCACCTACCTACCACTGATTTATTATTCAGCCACAAAAATAGAATACATTATCGCCAAGAAAATAAAATATTTTCCAAAGAAACACTATCTTTGTAGGTATGAAAACAAACACACGATTCATACTACTAACCTGCCTGCTGCTATGCTTCTATGCATGTGACAGAAAACCTAACCCGCAATCACTGATTGTAGCGGATAGTTTGGCAAGCACACAGCCGGATAGTGCTATTGCTCTATTAAAAACACTGGAAGACAACATAAAGACTGAATCAGAGTCTACGCAAATGTATTATCGATTACTCTGCATCAAAGCAAACGACAAAGCATATATACGCCATACTTCAGACAGCTTGATACTTCCCGTACTACATTATTATATAAAGCAAGAAGATGAAGAGCATTTGCCGGAAGCTTACTACTATGCAGGACGCGTATATCGGGATTTGGAAGATGCGCCGCAAGCATTGGATTACTTTGAGAAAGCAATAGAAGCCCTACCCCAAAATGCAAACTACCAACTGAAAAGCAAGATATGTAGCCAGATGGGGACACTGTTTCTATATCAAAAGACTTATGATGAAGCATTGAAAATGTTCAAGGAAGCACAAAAATGCGACATAGCATTAAAAGATAGTATAGGCATGGTATTCAATTTGAAAGATATAGCCGATGCATACCGATGTGTTGACCAAAATGACAGTTCCTTATATTATTTTCGTAAAGCTTATGATCTAGCCGACTTTCATAAAGATTATGTGCTCATGGCTCTGGTAAAAAGCCAAATAGCAAGTCTCTACACAGAGTTGGGTAAATATGATTTAGCTCGGCAAGCTCTGCAGCCTTCATTAGACAGTATAGATATTCCCAGTAAAAGTGGCATTTTCTCTATTGCTTCAGAGTTATACCACAAAATGGGGGATATAGATTCCGCTATCTATTATTATAAACAATTACTGCAATGTGGTACCATTTATGCCAAACAATCGGCACATAAGGGTTTAGCACAAATAGCCATTGACAACAACAATCCTCAAAAAGCTTTATTGCACCTTCGCCAATTTATACAATGTACAGATTCTATCCAAAAAATCACTGATACAGAAACCATCCGCAAGTTAAACTCTCTCTATAATTATCAACTACGCGAGAAAGCAAACAAGCAATTGACAGCACAAAATAAACAAAAGCAGAATCTCATCATCATCATCAGCTTAATCAGCCTCTTTGCCCTTGTTTTATTGTTTGCCTACCTGCAGTATGCTAGACGGAAAAACTTGCAACTAAAAACTCAACTGGAGAAACTTGAACAACTGAGGGATGAACAATACCGAAAAAGTGATCAGTTCATAGAAGAAAACAAACGAAAAATAGAAGTGTTGGAGCAAAAATTACAGGAAGCCAGTCTAGCAAACAATGCTTTAAAACTACAACTAGAAGAACAAATAGAAATGACACTTTGCGCAAACAGACAGGCAGAAATAGAGTTAACCAGACGCAAACAGGCCGGTTCTGTCCTTTTCGAATCTGAAATATACAAATACATTCAGAAACAACTCAATACAACTAAAGTAAGTAAAAATCTGCTTTCAAACAAGGATTGGAAAGAACTTGAAGAAACCATAAACGCTATTTATAAAGATTTCACCGAGAATATATGTAAGCTCTGCAAACTGAATGAACATGAGTATCACATTTGCCTGCTAATAAAGATAAATAAATCTCCCATAGATATCGCTAAACTTACCGCCCACAGTAAAGAAGCCATCACTTCTACCCGCAGAAGACTTTACGAAAAAGTTTTCCGCAAAAAAGGAAGTCCTAAAGACTGGGATGACTTTATACACTCATTATAAGATATTTACAACTAAAATGCACACTATTTTGCACACAAAAAGAAAATATGCACACTGTTTTGCACACTCTCATACTTTGATTAAAACCCTAAAATCACTTTTTTTGTACTCATTAAATAATTACTAAAAGCTAAAAGCTATGAAACGATTGCTTTTTATACTTATCAGTTCTTTGTTTTATATGAATTGCTTGGCGAAGGAGATAACTATACAGTTATGCAAAGATAATGCTAGCGATCGGATAAAAGACAAACGCTCCTTGTCAGTAGAGCCTACGGCTACTTATGACGAGAATATAATACGCATTTATTCAAACATGACAATAGAGAATGTGTCGATTGTTATAAAAGATCAATCCGACAATGTAATATATTCTAATACCAGTATAGTAAATTCACGATGCCACACGTTTGAGGTATTTGATTTACTAAAAGATGGCTATATATTGGAACTTAAAATAGGAAATGATTCTTTTTATGGATGTTTTTCCAATTAAGACGATATCTAATGTACAAGAGAGCCTCCAAGAGATAAGAAAACGGAGTCACTTACTCTTGCGAAAAAACGATCAATAGACTCCACTAAAAATTTAAATTATGGAAAAGATTACTGAAAAAGAAATGCTTGCCATTATGGGAGGTAAATTAATGGAACTGAGTGCATGCGACTTAGTCATTGCAGAAGGAAATGCTCATGGAAATGATCCTGACTATGATTGGGATGGCTGGAATGAAGCTTTTGACAATGCATGTTTGTAAAAGTTCATGTTTTTCACCCAGAGAGCACGTCAACTTGTATAATACAAACTGATAATTCAAATATTACAGTTCAATTCATACAATTTGTTGTGCTCCCTGTGGTTAATTATAGTCCATTATGCATTGGATTTTAGAAATATCATTTTCATATAAATAGATTTAGATTCCAAATGAAAGTAAAATACATCATCTTTTTTATCTGCAGTTTAACAACTCACATATTATATGCACAGAAAGTAGAAGTTATTGAGCCTGCAGTGTTAGAATGTGAATATTACAAACGTGTAGTAACTGACACATTAGATAGGAAAAATGACTATAAAGCAGAACCTGCAAGACTCCGAATCGGGCAAAACAGTAGCATGTTCTATTCCCCAAGAGAATTGCGGTGGGATTCGTTAGGAACAGACAGAAAAAAAAGAGCCATGATGTTTATAGAATACTCAAGAAAAACCGGAGGAAAAAGTCCAAGCGGGGTTTTCCATGAGTATGTTTATAAGAATTTTCCAGAAAACAAGGTGACAGTATTCAATCATTTCGCTCTGATGAATTGGACCTATGAGGAAGAGTGGGAAAAACCACAATGGGCACTAAAAGATTCCACTAAAGTAATATTGGAATATTCCTGCCAACTAGCCATTAGTCATTATCGTGGACGAGTCTGGTATGCTTGGTTCACTTTTGACATTCCTATCAGTGAAGGACCGTGGAAACTATGTGGATTACCAGGACTGATTTTAGAAGCTTATGACAAAGACAAAGACTATAGTTTCACTGCTACAAGCTTAGTAAGCAAAGGAATACAACCAGTAGGCATTTATGACTTCTATGGACATGACTGGGCAAAAACTACCCGAAAAAAATATTTAGAGACCCGTTACAAAGAGTTACATACCGATCCGACCGAAAGAATGAGTACAATGTACGGATTGAAACGTTCTGAAGAAAAGAAAGCACTAAAACATCGCAATTACGACTTTGAAGAAACTGATTATCACTAGAAATACGACTCATCATGATGTCTAACAAATGTAACTTGACAGATACGCTCTATTGCTACAGCAAGCTTTACAAAAGTAGCATTCACAAAGAAGATGTGCAAATCTTATTGGAATCATCTCCTGCATATCCGACAATGTTGAGCTTATATCGTACTCTCCATTCTATTGAAATAGAATGTAATGTCGTAAAGGCAAAATTTGAAGACATTGCAATGTTAAACAAGCCATTCTTGGCTCATCTGAAAGGTCAAACAACAGACAATATAATTCTCATAAAAGAAATAGTCAGTAATAATATTCTATGGTATAATACAGCAAATTCTCGTTTCTACAAAGAGAGCATTGACACTTTTCTAAAAAAATGGGATGGTATTATTCTATATAGTACAGATAAAGAGATTAGTATAAACAGAAGATGCATATATATTTATATAACTTTACTTTGCTTATTTGCTATCCCTTTTTTCAATATTACTAATTTAGCAATTGTTGCTTTAAATATCATAGGTCTTTATAGCTCATATATCATATTTGCACATGAAAAAGGAAAGCGTGGAACAGTATTAAATAAAATATGTAAAGTGGGAAAGCATATTGATTGTGACAGTGTAGCACATTCAAAATTTTCACGTTTCGGTAATATTACTTTAGCTGATTTAGGACTAACATATTTCGGAACAGCATTATTTTTTTCTTTTTCCCTTTTATATAATCCATTTAATATCAACACAAGTGAAACATATTCAGCAATACTTATCATTAGCTTTCCTTTCATCTTATATTCCCTATCCGTTCAACTTTATATAAAGAAATGGTGTATTCTATGCCTTTCGTTAGATTCTATTATAATATTGCAAGCCTGTCTTTTCTTTATCAAAGAAGATTTTAGTTTTACAAATACTATAACACCATTTTTTCAAATCTCGTATTTCTTTCCACTAATACTATTAGTTGTCATTTTATTAAAGAAGTACTCCACAACTAAAAGCCAATACATCGAACAGAAAATACATTCTTTAAGAATACATCGCACACCTTCTGTATTCAATTTATTCATTAATAAAGCAACAGTAATACGTCAAGATGAATATGGACTTAGTATTGGAGACCCCAATGCCCCCTTAACTATTACAACCTGGATTAGTCCTCATTGTCCCCATTGCACAGAAATTGTCAAGAACATGTTCCTATTCATTCATAATAAGAAAGTACAATGGAAAATCTATTTTGCCGGAACTGATCAAAACACAGAAAACAATAGGCGCTATATAGTAGAGTTGTATTTTATAGCTTTATTCATTTCAAATAAGACACAATTCCTAAATGCTATAAAACAATGGTATAATCATGACCAGACCCCAATATTCAAGAAACTATCAAAATACAGAATTAACAAAAATGCCGAACTGATATTAGAAAAGCACATATCCTATGCCAAAGAAATAGGAATAAAAGAGTACCCAACTATTTTTATAAACAACATACGGCTTCCACAAGAATATACCTTAAACGATTTATACTATATGATATATGATCATGATATTATAAATGTCCTAAATACCTCTAATACATGAAACGCCTCATATTATTACTATTCATGCTCCTCATTTTCTGCCTTGATTATGCTTTTTCTCAAAATACCATAATCGGACATGTATCGGACAAAGCGGATCAAACTCCATTGTCCAATGTGTTGATTGTCATGAAAAGCAAAACCACTTCAAACATCATCCGATACACACAAACAAGCATTGAGGGTGAGTTTTCAATGCCTATAAAGGAAACTGATTACGAAAATTGCTTACTGCATCTATCCTTATTGGGATATAAGCCGCAGACAATGGAACTAAAGAGGAATGTTAACAAATTCAGGGTAGAGATGGAGGTAGCTGTCACGCACCTGAAAGAGGTAACAGTAAAAGCACAAAAAATAAGAGAACAAGGAGATACACTAATTTACAATGTGGCCAGTTTCAAGGATATACAAGACAAAACGATAGGTGATGTATTACAGAAAATGCCTGGCATAGACGTTGCAAAAAGCGGCGAAATTACCTATAACGGAACAGCTATCAACAAGTTCTATATAGAAGGGAAAGATTTGTTGGAAGGGAAATATGGCATCGCCACTAATGGTATTTCTCCCGATGATGTAGGTTCTGTGGAAATCATAGAAGACCACCAACCCATTCGCGTATTACAAGGAGTCAGTTTCTCATCGCAAGCAGCAGTAAACCTTCGCTTGAAAGAGAAGGCTAGAGCTAAATGGATAATTAACGCCTTAGCAGCAGGAGGTATATCGGAACAGCCACAAAGCGGTTTATGGATGGCAGAACTATTCATGATGAGGATGAAACAAAGAACCCAAAACATTACCCTCTATAAAAGTAATAATATCGGAAAGAGTTTAGAGAAGGAAGTAAATAATTACACAGCTAAAGAAAACGATATTGCCGATTATATCCAGATAAGCGGCCTCCGGACACCTAATTTGGAAGAGAAACGGACATTATTCAGTCGTTCGCACCTATTCTCTTCCAGCAACTTATGGGCGATAAAGCAAGACTGGGAATGCCGCGCACAAATGAATTACCTCAACCAACGCAATACGGGACAGACTTCTGCCCTTACCACCTACTACCTGCCGGAAGGAAATCGTCTGATAACGGAAGAACAGCAATCGGTGGAACATAGCCATAAATTAACTGCCCAAGTGAGTATTGAAGGAAACAAAGAGACATTCTACCTGCAAAACAGCCTGAAAACGGATATTGAATGGAATGATGTGGAGTTGGCTACCGCCGGAAGTCTTACCAACCTACAGCACGCTTCTCTGCCAAACCGGAAAATAAGCAATGACTTCAAATTGATAAAGCGATGGGGCAATCATCTCATCACTTTCAATAGTATCAACGTGTGGAACACCTTACCTCAAAAACTGACCGTAATCCGCAACGGGACAAGTAAGCAGAAAACGGACGAGTACTCTTTCTTTTCGCACGAACAAGTAACCTATGGTTTTCATTTCCAAGGTATGACACTTTCTTTGGAAGGAGGTGCAAAAGCGCAGTTCCGTACTCTTGACAGTCAGCTGTCAGGAGTGCCCGACTCATTGGGTACAAACATTCAGAGATGGGGCACCAATAACATCCAACTTTATGTTACGCCCAAACTGGAATACCAATACCACCGGGTAGAATTTACATTAGAGAGCCCTATCCGATACTACCGTTACTTGTTCTCTCACCAGATAAAAAATGAGAATGATTGGATGGCATCACCTTCCTTACGTATCAAATGGTATATTTCCCCATATCTCTATGCCCTATTGCGCGGACGAATCACTCCTAAAGAATGTGATTTACACTCACTATACAATGGGCTGATATTGACTGACTACCGTACCCTGACAAAAGGCATGGACTTTTACTCCACCTCTGAAAGTAAATCACTTTCAACCTCCCTAAACTTCAAACAGCCCATGCTTGGATTGTTTGCCAACATCATGGTAATGAAATCGTGGAACAGTCAGGAATATTTGTCGGAACAAGAATTCATTGGCGATTATGTCCTTCGCAGTTATCGTAAAACGCCCTCCCGGAGTGACACATGGACAGCGTTCGGAACAATAAGCTACAATGTTGATTTTTTGAAAGGAACAGCCGGACTAAATGTTATCTTTCGCAATAATAACCGCACGATGTTATCCGAAGGAATACCTACTAGCTATACACAAGAAAACTATAGTGTAGCTGGACGTTTGAATGGACGCATCGGACAGGTTCTAAATTGGCAATACCGCTTGAGTTACAGTCAAAACCACTTAAAAATAGACAATCAGTTTCAGCAACGGCTCAACCAGTGGGAACATGCCTTATCACTAACAGCATCTTTCTGTAAAAGATGGAACATACAAGGGACAGGTGAATATTATCGGAATGAAATAGCTAGGAAACAATTCAAGAGTATGATACTAGCAGACGGCAAATTATCCTATAATCTGAACAGCCACATGGAACTTTCAGCAACGGTTTCCAATCTTTTCAACAAGAAAAACTATGCATATACCATATACAATGATCTGAGCAGTGTAGGCTATACCCGCATGATTCGAGGAAGAGAATTTTTCGTTAGTGTATATTTGAAGAAATAATATGAAAACTTTCCAGTGCTTTAAACAGCATGACAGCATGCAATGTGGTATAACCTGCATTCAGATGATTTGCAAATATTATGGTAAAGATTACAATTTGGATATTTTATCTAAATATTGCCCAGCTACATCAGAAGGTGTATCTTTATTGGGGATTAGTAAAACCCTGAATATATTAGGTCTAAATGCCGACGCAGGAAAAATGCCAATAGAAGAACTTGCCACAATATCTTTACCATGTATTTTACACTGGAAACAGAATCATTTTGTCGTACTATATCGATTAAAGAAAAATAAATATTATATTGCTGACCCTGGAAAAGGATTGGTCACTTATACTGAACAGGAATTAAAAAAATATTGGATTAGTACCCTATCCAATGGAGAAGAGAAAGGCGTAACGCTCTGCGTTCAACCAACCTCTTCTTTCTATGAAAAACAAGAAGAGCATAAGAGTGAAAAAAGTTCCTTCTCTTTCCTCTTCAATTACTTCCGTCAATACCGCCACTACTTCGGCCAAATCATCCTTGGTTTATTGATTGGCTGCATTTTACAACTTATCTTCCCTTTCCTTACACAAGCCATTGTAGATGTTGGCATCAAACATCAAAATCTCAACTTTATCTATCTGATATTGATAGGACAACTCATGTTAACTGTCAGCCGCACAGCCGTCGATTTCATTCGCCGATGGATATTGCTGCACATTAGCATGAGAATAAACATATCATTAGTGAGTGATTTCTTCATCAAACTATTGAAACTTCCAATGTCTTTTTTTGACACCAAATTGATGGGCGACTTGTTGCAACGAATGAGTGATCATAATCGAGTGGAAAAATTCCTCACCACACAAACACTCAGTGTCATGTTTTCATTACTCAGTTTTATTGTTTTCGGATTTGTATTACTATGCTATAATTTACTAATATTCTGCATCTTTCTTGCGGGTAGTATCTCCTACTCCATCTGGATCACCCTCTTCCTAAAACGTAGAAAACAGATAGACTACTTCTACTTCGAAAAACAAGCCAAAAACAGCAATAAGACTTATCAACTCATCACAGCTATGCAAGAGATTAAGCTACAAGACTGTGAACAACGCCGTCGTTGGGAATGGGAAGACGTACAAGCCGAACTTTTCGATGCCAATATGAGGACTCTGAAACTGCAGCAGACACAAGAAGCAGGCAGTATCCTCATCAACGAGATAAAGAACATTATAATTACCGTAGTAGCGGCAACAGCCGTGATAAGTGGACAAATGACGTTAGGTATGATGCTTGCTGTACAATATATCATCGGGCAACTGAATGCACCCATTGAGCAACTGATGAGTTTTATCTACTCGCTGCAAGATGTAAAAATCAGCTTGGAACGTATCAATGAGATTCACGAAATGGAGAATGAGGAAAGTAATCCAGATGCATTCATTGAATTTCAAAGCAAAGACAAAAGCCTAAGATTAAAAAATGTAGACTTCAAATATGATTCACATGCACCCTACAAAATCCTGGATGGAGTGGATTTCATCGTTCTTGAAGGAAAAGTGACCGCCATCGTCGGTACTAGTGGAAGCGGAAAGACAACTATTATAAAGTTGTTGTTAGGATACTATCATGTGCTGGACGGAGAAATCAATATCGGAACAACCAATATCGAACGATTCAATATGAAATGGTGGCGCAAGCAATGTGGGGTCGTAATGCAGGATGGAGTAATTTTCTCCGAATCCATAGCCCGAAACATCGCAGTGAACGACGAAGAAATAGATAAGAAGCGATTAGCCGAAGCAGCACGAATCGCCAACATAGATGAGTACGTCAGACACCTACCGTTAAAATACAACACCCTCATTGGACAAGATGGCGTAGGATTAAGTCAAGGACAAAAGCAACGAATACTGATAGCACGTGCTGTATATAAAAATCCACAATACATCTTTCTAGATGAGGCCACCAATGCACTAGATGCAAATAATGAACGAGTAATCGTCGAAAATCTACTGGACTTTTATAAAGGAAAAACTGTCGTCGTTGTAGCCCACCGTCTAAGTACCGTAAAAAATGCAGACCAAATAGTAGTAATAGATAAAGGAAAGATCATAGAAACCGGAGTACATCAAGAACTGGTTGCTAATAAAAAAGCTTATTACAACCTTGTAAAAAATCAATTAGAGTTAGGTAAGTAAATAAAAAAATAGAATTATGGAAAACGTAGAACTCAGAAGTGAACAAGTACGAAAAATCATTGGGCAAATACCTCCGATATTAATACGCAGTGGAATTGGCATTATGGGGACAATTGTGGCATTACTATTGGTTGCCGCTGCATTTATTCCATATCCAGAAATACTTGAAGGAGAAGTCATAATGGAAGAAAGTGACAATAAGTATATATATGCCAAAGGTTTGCTACCCTATACCTTCGTTACACAAGTTAAAAAAGACATGAGCGTTGAAATAGAATTAGAAGGTTTTAATACCAGAGAATGTGGCTATCAACATGGAACCATATCATATGTTTCATCGGAAGTTGTAACAGATAACAAGAAAAACTATTTCTCATTTATCATCATACTAAAAGAAAATCCCTTCATACAAAAAGGAATGAAGGGATATGCATCTGTCATATTGTCAAATAAAACATTACTAGAAAGAATCGTCTCAAAATAAAGTTATTTCTATTATTTAATCTCCATTTCCAATTTCTTTATCTTTTCAAGTGTATTTCCTGCCTCCGTCGAAGGGAACAGCTGCAACACCCGCTGCAAATAATCTTTTGCCTTGGAATAGCCGTTAGAATAGACATCAGAAAGCCCATTACGATAACGGGCATATTGCATTCGTGTAGGAGAAGTTATCTTCTTATAATCATCTTCCAACTTCTTCTTTTCACGTTCTGCCTGTAAATAGAAATAATTTCCCAGAAAAATATTAGCTTGCAAATTATTGGCATCAAGTATCAATACCTTCTCATAAGTTTTTACAGCATCTTTTTCTTTACCCCGCATCATCTCCATTTCGGCACACGATACAAGAGCAGGAACATCGTCTGAATGATACTGCAGAAATTCTCTATAAAATAAATAAGCTTTATCATAATTCCGCTTACGTTTATAATAGGTGGCCAACTCATTTACCAAACGCGGAGCTACAGCGCTGTTTTTTTCCACCTGAGTCCAATAAAACATCTCAGTCTGATCTGCCCCAGCCTTTACCGACTGGCGAAATAGACTCACCGCATAGTCATCCTGCCCCTCAGATAAGGCAGCAGACACCTTTTGAAGCAACTCCCCGGCTGATTGTGCTGAGAGCACAAAAGGGAAAGCAACCATGAATGAAAATAGTAAGGTTAAGGTTCTCATCGCTTATTAATATTACCTAGTTTTTGTTTCCGCAAATATACTCATTTTTAAAACATTATGTATTATAAAAATTGTTATTATCGAATGCCTTTTTACCATTTACGGCAAAAAGAGTACCTTTGTCGGTAAATAGAACAAATCAGTGCTTTAAAATGATTGCTCAAACTCCGAATATTATCAATAAAAGAATACTTCAGATAGCTGTGCCTTCGATCATTTCGAATATCACAGTTCCACTACTGGGACTGATTGATGTGACAATCGTAGGCCATCTGGGATCTGCAGCGTATATCGGAGCTATTGCCGTGGGCGGAATGCTATTCAACATCATCTACTGGATCTTTGGATTCTTAAGGATGGGAACCAGCGGAATGACGTCACAAGCATACGGCAAACACGATATGGACGAAGTTACCCGACTTTTGTTACGATCCGTTGGAGTAGGATTGCTCATTGCCATTATTCTGGTGGCTTTACAATATCCCATCCGTAAACTGGCATTTACTTTTATACAAACTACAGAGGAAGTAGAACAATTGGCTACACTCTATTTCCAAATCTGCATTTGGGGAGCTCCTGCCATGCTGGGACTTTACGGTTTTGCCGGTTGGTTCATTGGTATGCAGAATTCGCGTTTCCCAATGTACATTGCCATTACACAAAACATTGTGAACATCGCTGCAAGCCTTTGCTTTGTCTATTTGTTCCATATGAAAGTTGCCGGGGTAGCCTTGGGGACACTTACAGCCCAATATGCGGGATTCTTTATGGCATTATTATTATGGAGGCGATATTATGGCAAATTGAAAGAACGCATTGCCTGGCAGGAAATATTGAAAAAAGAAGCTATGCTACGTTTCTTTCAGGTGAACCGGGACATTTTCCTACGGACTCTCTGCCTGGTTATTGTCACGCTGTTTTTTACCTCCGCCGGAGCAGCACAAGGAGAAGTTGTATTGGCAGTCAACACTTTGCTAATGCAGCTATTTACTCTCTTTTCTTATATAATGGATGGCTTTGCTTATTCAGGTGAAGCGTTGGTTGGTAAATATATCGGTGCGGACAACCGTCCGGCATTGCACCGTACCGTTCGCCAGCTCTTTATCTGGGGAATCGGACTTTCTATGGGTTTTACATTACTTTATTTCTTTGGTGGCAAGGCATTCCTGGGTCTGCTCACCAATGAAGTTTCTGTCATCCGGGAAGCCGGAAATTACTTTTATTGGGTATTGGCTATCCCACTTGCAGGCTTCGCCGCTTTCCTATGGGACGGAATATTTATCGGAGCCACTGCCACCCGGCAAATGTTTTATGCAATGCTGGCCGCCTCAGCCAGTTTCTTCCTCGTTTATTACTCCTTACACGAGTGGATGGGAAATCATGCCCTTTGGCTGGCTTTCATCGTCTACTTATCTCTGCGCGGCATCATGCAGGCAGTTTTAAGTAGAAAAATTTTGTACCAAAGTTAATCATTACAGACAGAAAGCGTATATTTGCAAAAACTAAATGTAATATCATAATGGCAAAGTATAAAAGAGTTCTGTTAAAGCTCAGTGGTGAGAGCCTGATGGGCGAAAAACAATATGGCATTGACGAAAAGCGCCTTGCCGAATATGCAGCACAAATCAAGGAAATCCATGAGTTGGGCGTTCAGATAGGTATCGTCATTGGTGGTGGTAATATCTTCCGCGGATTGAGTGGCGCAAACAAAGGTTTCGACCGCGTGAAAGGAGATCAAATGGGAATGCTCGCTACGGTAATCAACAGCCTGGCATTAAGCTCTGCCCTGGTAGCCGCCGGTGTAAAGACGCGTGTACTGACAGCCGTACGCATGGAACCTATCGGTGAGTTTTACAATAAATGGAAAGCTATCGAATCTATGGAAGCAGGCGAAGTAGTTATCATGTCTGCCGGAACAGGCAATCCGTTCTTTACTACCGACACAGGCTCTTCTCTGCGTGGCATTGAAATTGAAGCCGACGTTATGTTGAAAGGCACACGCGTAGATGGCATCTATACTGCTGATCCGGAGAAGGACCCTACTGCCACTAAATTTGACGAGATCACTTACGATGAAGTTCTGAAACGTGGCCTGAAAGTTATGGACCTCACTGCCACCTGCATGTGTAAAGAAAACAATCTGCCAATCATAGTATTTGACATGGACACAGTAGGCAATCTGAAAAAAGTAATGCAAGGAGAAGAGATCGGAACACTGGTACACAACTAATTTTCTCTGAAAAAACTCTGTATATCAGTGTGCTCTGTGGTGAAAATAATTATATTTGCAAAGTTTCAATTAAAGTACAATTCCAAAAACCGAAGAATATGAGAGACGTAAAAGACATCTTAGATGAAGCGCAAGAGAAAATGGATATGGCCGTTATGTATCTGGAAGAAGCATTGGCTCACATCCGCGCCGGAAAGGCAGACGTTCGTTTGCTGGACGGTATCCGTGTGGATTCTTACGGAAGCATGGTTCCTATCAACAATGTAGCTGCCGTAAATACTCCGGATGCCCGTAGTATCGCTATCAAACCGTGGGATAAAAGCATGTTCCGGGTAATTGAAAAAGCAATCATTGACTCCAGTCTCGGCATTATGCCCGAAAATAACGGCGAGATTATCCGTATCGGTATTCCGCCGCTGACAGAAGAACGTCGTAGACAACTCGCCAAACAATGTAAAGGTGAAGGTGAAACTGCTAAAGTGAGTGTGCGTAATGCTCGCCGTGATGCTATCGATGCTTTGAAGAAATCCGTTAAAGACGGTCTGGCAGAAGATGCACAAAAGGGTGGTGAAGAAAAATTGCAAAAGATTCACGATAAGTATATCAAACAGATCGATGATATGCTGGCTGCAAAAGATAAAGAAATTATGACCGTATAATTATTCAGTTGAGAGTTGAGAGTTGAAAGTTGAGAGTTACTCACATATTCAACTCTCAACTCTCAACTCTCAACTCTCAACTAAATTGAAGGGACTGGTAATAAAAAATACAGGTAGTTGGTATTTGGTAAAGACCGACGAGGGGAAATGTGTGGAGTGTAAAATCAAAGGTAACTTCCGTCTCAAAGGTATACGCAGTACCAATCCGGTAGCTGTGGGAGATTATGTGCAAATTATCTTGAATCCGGAAGGAACTGCTTTCATCAGCGAAATAGAAGACCGGAAAAACTACATTATCCGAAGAGCTTCCAATCTTTCTAAACAATCGCATATTCTTGCTGCCAACCTTGACCAAAGCATGCTTATTGTTACGGTCAATTATCCGGAAACCTCCACAACTTTTATCGACCGTTTTCTGGCTTCTGCTGAAGCATACCGCGTACCCGTTAAGCTAATCTTTAATAAAATAGATGCTTATGATGAAGATGAGCTTCACTATCTGGACGGACTTATCAATCTCTATACTACCATCGGTTATCCCTGTTTTAAAGTTTCGGCCAAAACGGGTGAGGGCATAGAACAAATTCAGGAAGAATTAAAAGGCCGGGTAACACTTTTCTCCGGACATTCCGGTGTGGGAAAGTCAACCCTCATCAATGCGATATTGCCTGAACAAGACGTAAAAACCGGTGAGATTTCCACCTATCATAATAAAGGTATGCACACCACTACCTTCTCTGAAATGTTTCCCGTTCCGGGAGACGGATATATTATCGACACACCGGGTATCAAAGGTTTCGGCACATTCGATATGGAAGAAGAAGAGATAGGGCACTATTTCCCGGAGATATTCAAATTCTCTGCAGACTGTCGTTATGGCAACTGCACTCACCGCCAGGAACCGGGTTGCGCCGTACGGGAAGCTGTAAAAGAACATTATATCAGCGAGTCACGCTATAGCTCTTACCTCAATATGTTGGAAGACAAGGAGGAAGGAAAATACCGGGCAGCATATTAAAATAAGTAATAGGGCGATAAAGTGGCAATGTGATAACGTTTTATCAGTCAATCATCTTATCCTCCTATCACAATCACATACGATAACATTGTTATGTTATCACTTTATCACCTTTTTTAACGCTTCTCATATTAAACCTTCCTGTTCTCTAAATGTCCAAATTCATGCTGACATAATCTGACGTAATACTAATACTGATACATGAATAAGAAAGTTAAATGGGGCATCATCATTTTTATCGGTGCCGGATTGATAGGTGGGGGTATTTATTCTCAACTCCCTAAGGAGAACAAAGAATTGGCGGCTGCAGACAAAGTTATGAGCACTAACCGCAATAATAAGAGAATACTGAATGTAAACGCAAAGATCATAAAACCTCAACTGCTGAAAGATGAAATAAAAATCAGTGGTAGCTTGTTGCCTGATGAAGAGGTAGATCTTTCTTTCGAAACTTCCGGTAAAATTATAGAAATTAATTTCGAGGAGGGCAGCCAAGTAAAAAAAGGACAATTGCTGGCTAAAGTAAACGACCGGCCTTTACAAGCACAGTTGCAACGTCTTGTTGCCCAACTGAAATTAGCAGAAGACCGCGTATTCCGCCAAAACGCTCTGTTGGAAAGAGATGCAGTCAGTAAAGAAGCCTATGAACAGGTGAAAACTGAACTGGCAACCCTGAATGCAGACATAGATCTGATAGAGGCAAACATTGCACAAACCGAGCTTCGTGCACCATTCGACGGTGTGATTGGTTTACGCCAGGTCAGTGTAGGAACTTATGCCTCTCCTACAACCATTGTAGCTAAACTTACTAAAGTATCTCCGCTGAAGGTAGAATTCTCCGTTCCCGAACGCTACGCTAATGATGTAAAAATCGGTGCAGGAGTAAACTTCGGACTTGAAGGTAAGCTCGAGACTTTCCACGCTAAAGTTTATGCCCGGGAATCCAGAATGGATCAAAACACCCATACGTTGACTTTACGTGCCCTTTATCCCAATGCCAACGGTCATGTGATGCCGGGACGTTATGCGGACATCCGTTTAAGTAAAAACGAAATTCAGGATGCCCTTGCCGTTCCATCCGAAGCGATTGTTCCGGAGATGGGTAAGGATAAGATATTCCTTTATAAATCGGGAAAGGCCCAGCCTGTAGAAATACAAGCCGGTATACGTACGGAAGCCGAAACCCAAGTATTACAAGGTTTGCAGGAAGGGGACACGATTATAGTTTCAGGAACATTACAACTCCGTACAGGACTCCCTGTAACTTTGGATAACATTTATTAAACCGGATGCCTTATGAATATATCTGAACTCAGTATACGGCGCCCGGTACTTTCCACGGTGCTTACCCTTATCATCCTGCTTTTCGGAATTATCGGGTACAGCTACCTCGGCGTTCGCGAATATCCGTCCGTGGACAATCCTATCATTTCGGTATCTTGCTCCTACCCGGGTGCAAATGCCGATGTTATTGAAAACCAGATTACCGAACCACTGGAACAAAATATCAATGGTATTCCGGGTATCCGTTCCTTGTCCAGCGTCAGCCAGCAAGGTTCATCCCGTATTACGGTAGAATTCGAACTTTCCGTCGATCTGGAAACTGCTGCAAACGACGTGCGTGATAAAGTTTCACGGGCTCAACGCTACCTGCCCCGTGACTGTGACCCGCCTACGGTATCAAAAGCAGATGCAGATGCTATGCCTATCCTGATGGTTGCATTGCAAAGTGATAAACGTTCTCTGTTGGAATTGAGTGAAATTGCCGACCTCACTGTAAAAGAACAATTGCAGACTATTTCAGACGTTAGTAGCGTTAGTATTTGGGGAGAAAAGCGTTATTCCATGCGTCTGTGGTTAGATCCGATCAAGATGTCAGGTTATGGCATTACTCCTATCGACGTTAAAAATGCAGTAGATAAAGAAAATGTAGAACTCCCGTCCGGAAGTATTGAGGGTAATACGGTGGAGCTTACCATCCGTACGTTAGGACTGATGCATACGGCAGAAGAGTTTAACAACCTGATCCTGCGGGAAGATAATAACCGTATTGTTCGCTTCAGTGATATCGGACGGGCAGAATTAGGTCCGGCGGATATAAAAAGCTACATGAAGATGAATGGGGTGCCTATGGTGGGTATCGTTGTGATTCCGCAGCCGGGTGCCAATCATATTAAAATTGCCGATGCTGTCTACGAACGCATGAAACAGATGAAGAAAGACCTTCCTGAAGACGTGCAATATTCTTACGGTTTTGATAACACCAAGTTTATCCGTGCTTCCATTGACGAAGTAAAGGAAACCGTATATGTCGCATTTATCCTCGTTATCATTATTATTTTCCTCTTCCTGCGTGACTGGCGCGTTACACTGGTACCTTGTATCGTAATTCCGGTTTCGCTTATCGGTGCATTTTTCGTGATGTACCTGGCAGGATTCTCCATCAATGTGCTTTCCATGTTGGCGGTAGTATTAGCAGTGGGGCTTGTAGTGGATGATGCTATCGTTATGACGGAGAATATCTATGTCCGCATTGAGCGTGGAATGCCCCCCAAAGAAGCTGGTATCGAAGGTGCTAAAGAGATTTTCTTCGCCGTAATCTCTACCACTATCACATTGGTGGCCGTATTCTTCCCCATTGTATTTATGGATGGTATGACAGGACGGCTTTTCCGTGAATTCAGTATTGTGGTATCCGGTTCGGTAATCATCTCTTCGTTTGCTGCGTTGACTTTCACACCTATGCTTGCCACCAAATTGCTGGTGAAACAAGAAAAGAAAAACTGGTTCTATATAAAAACCGAACCGTTCTTTGAAGGAATGAACCGCATATATAGCCGGTCGTTGGAGATCTTCTTGCACAAACGCTGGTTGGCCATGCCTCTTGTATTAGGTACTTTATTTATCATTGTATTCCTTTGGAATGCTATCCCCGCAGAAATGGCCCCCCTTGAAGACCGTTCGCAAATCAGCATCAACACGCGTGGAGCTGAGGGTGTGACGTATGAATATATACGGGATTACACAGAAGACATCAACCAGCTGGTAGATTCCATACTTCCGGATGCAGAGTCTGTTACTGCGCGTGTATCAAGCGGTAGCGGTAATGTGCGTATCACATTGAAAGACATGAAGGATCGTGATTACACACAGATGGAAGTAGCAGAGCAAATCTCCCGGGCGGTACAAAAGAAGACGATGGCACGCTCTTTCGTACAACAGTCTTCCTCTTTCGGTGGACGTCGTGGAGGTATGCCGGTGCAATACGTACTACAGGCTACCAATATTGAGAAATTACAAGAGGTGCTACCGGAATTCATGGCCAAAGTTTATGAAAATCCGGTATTCCAGATGGCTGATGTAAACCTGAAATTCAGTAAGCCAGAAGCACGTATCAACATCAACCGTGATAAAGCAAGTATCATGGGAGTAAGTACACGCAACATTGCACAAACCTTACAGTACGGATTGAGCGGTCAGCGTATGGGTTACTTCTATATGAACGGAAAGCAATATGAGATATTAGGAGAGATCAACCGTCAACAGCGTAATAAACCTGCCGACCTGAAAGGTATCTATATCCGTAGTGACAAAGGAGAGATGGTGCAGTTGGACAACCTGATTGAACTGACCGGTGGTATTGCTCCACCGCAGTTATACCGTTACAATCGTTTCGTTTCCGCCACCATTTCCGCCGGACTTGCCGATGGAAAGACTATCGGACAGGGATTGGATGAAATGGATAAAATAGCCAAGGAAACACTGGACGATACATTCCGTACTGCATTGACCGGAGACTCTAAAGAATATCGGGAGAGCTCTTCCAGTTTGATGTTTGCTTTCGTACTGGCCATCTTGCTGATTTACCTGATTCTGGCAGCTCAGTTCGAGAGTTTCAAGGACCCGCTGATTATCATGCTTACCGTGCCTTTGGCCATTGCAGGTGCCTTGATATTCATGTATTTCGGCGACATTACAATGAATATCTTCAGCCAGATCGGTATCATTATGCTGATTGGTCTGGTAGCGAAAAACGGTATCCTCATTGTAGAATTTGCCAATCAGAAGCAAGAAGCCGGAGAAGACAAGATGGAAGCCATCAAAGATGCATCACTACAACGTCTGCGCCCTATTCTGATGACCAGTGCCTCTACCATTCTGGGACTGATACCGCTGGCATTCGCTTCGGGTGAAGGTTGTAATCAGCGTATTGCCATGGGTACGGCCGTAGTGGGAGGTATGTTGGTATCCACATTCCTGACCATGTACATCGTACCTGCCATATATAGCTATATATCCACTAACCGCAGTAAGTTAAAGAAATCATGAAACGTACGATTTTATCCCTCATAACGATTTGTTGCACCTCGCTTGCTTTGCAGGCGCAGATGCCTCAATCTTATACACTGAAATCCTGTCTGGAAAACGGACTTCAAAACAATTACTCGTTGCGCATTACCCGCAATGAGGAACAAGTCTCCAAGAACAATGCAACATTGGGCAACGCCGGCTATCTGCCGACACTTGACCTGTCAGCAAGTTATAAAGGAACTGTTGATAACACTGACAGTAAAGTGCGTGCCACCGGAGAACACCTCAAAGAGAATGGTGTATTCGACCAGGCCATGAATGTAGGTCTCAATCTGAATTGGACTATCTTTGACGGTTTCAACATCACTGCCAACTACCAACGGTTGAAGGAACTGGAACGACAAGGTGAAACAAACACCCGTATTGCCGTAGAAGATTTGATAGCCAATATTGCAGCGGAATATTACAACTACCTGCAACATAAAATCCGCCTGAATAATTTCCGCTACGCCGTATCTCTATCCAAAGAACGCTTACGTATCGTAGAGGAGCGTTATCACATCGGTAACTTCTCCCGTCTGGATTACCAACAGGCAAAAGTGGACTTCAATGCCGACAGTGCCCAGTACATGAAGCAGCAAGAGTTATTGCATACCTCCCGTATCCAACTGAACGAACTGATGGCAAATGAAGATGTGGACCAACCGATTGTTGTCCAGGATAGCCTTATCAATGTAGACGGCAGTCTGAACTTTGAAGAGCTTTGGAATGCTACCCTGCAAACGAATGCCTCCCTGCTGAGAGCCCATCAAAACAATACACTTGCACAACTGGATTACAAGAAGGTTTGCTCCCGCGACTACCCTTATCTGAAGCTGAACGGGGGGTATGGCTATACTTTCAATAAATATGATGTTGCTACCAATATCCAGCGTGGTAATCTCGGAGCAAACTTTGGTCTGACTATTGGCTTCAACCTGTTCGACGGGAATCGCCGCCGGGAACGTAACAATGCGCGTATTGCCATTCAGAATGCCCGACTGGAACGGGAGCAACTGGAACAGGCATTGCGTGCCGACCTGAGTAATTTGTGGCAAGCCTACCAGAATAACCTGCAAATGCTAAACCTGGAACGTCAGAACCTTGTAGCCGCTAAGGAAAATCACGAGATTGCCATGGAACGCTATATGTTGGGAAACCTTTCCGGTATCGAGATGCGTGAAGCACAAAAGAGTCTTCTGGATGCGGAGGAAAGAATCCTTTCTGCGGAATACAATACGAAAGTTTGTGAGATTTCCTTGTTGCAAATCAGTGGGAAGGTAACAAAATACCTGGAATAGAACAATTATTCCCCATCAGGCAAGTTTTTTTCCTCTACTTTTGCCATCATAGAACTATAAAAAACAATGATCATGAAAAAGATTTGCCTGTGTTGCCTGGCTCTGATCTGCCTGACAAACCTATTTGCACAAGAAACCGTAAACTACAAAGAAAAAATGCCGTACAAGACTTGGGTAAAGATGGCCCCCAAACTCAACGACGAATTCTTTAAAACCGACGAAGCCATCCGCATTGGCGACAACGTTTTACTTTACCAGCAAACTACCGGAGGTTGGCCCAAAAACATTTATATGCCTGCCGAACTTACTCAACAGGAGTTAGAAGATGTACTTGCCTCTAAAGACGAAGTAAACGAAAGTACAATAGATAATGATGCTACCAGCACAGAGATACAATATCTCTCACGCTTGTACCTGGCCACCCATATTGAGAAATACAAAGATGGGGCACTGGATGGTATTCGCTACATTCTCAAAGCACAATATCCCAATGGTGGTTGGCCTCAATTCTGGCCCCGCCCTAAAGGTTACTATACACATATCACCTACAATGACAACGCGATGGTAAATGTCATGGAGTTGCTGCGTGAAGTATATGAAAAGAAAGAGCCCTACACCTATGTTCCCGACAGTATCTGTGACCGTGCCCGTGCCGCTTTCGACAAAGGTGTAGAATGTATTTTAAAAACTCAGGTAGTACTGAATGGCAAACCGACTGTATGGTGTGCGCAGCATGATGAACATACCCTCGCTCCCGCCAAAGCACGCGCTTATGAGTTACCTTCCCTGAGTGGGCAAGAGTCTGACGAAATCGTCATTTTATTAATGTCCCTGCCCAACCCTTCACAAGAAGTCATCACATGCATAGAAAATGCGATTGAATGGTTCAAAGCTTCCAAAATAGAAGGACTAAAGAAAGAATTCTTCACGAATGATGAAGGCAAGAAAGACTATCGCATGGTTGCATGTACCGACTGTCCTCCTTTATGGGCACGCTTCTATACATTAGAAAACAATCAACCCTTCTTCAGTGACCGTGACGGAGTAAAGAAGTTCAATATCTCTGAAATAGGATACGAACGCCGGAACGGTTATAGCTGGTATAACAGTGATGGACTGAAAGTATTCAAGAAATACGAGCAATGGAAGAAAAAGAATAAGATACAATAGAGCCCCTGCACTACCCTTCCCTATGGGGAAGGGTTTTTCCTTCTTGCTGAAGCCTGTCTATATACTCACTTGGAGAGATCTTCTCTATACTGGCAAAATAACGATAGAAACTGGAACGGGAAGTAAATCCACTCATAAACATAAGCTCCTTCACTGTCAGCTCTTTCCGTAAAGTAGCCTGTTCCTTAAAGTATTGCAGACGATTAAAATTGATGTAATCCCGGAAACCAGAAAAACCATTGTAGCGTAAAGCCTTATTAAACCGATGCTCGTTAGTTCCCACATCTGTTAATATATCCTGCAACGAGTATTGAGGATTGGTGAAAGGAGTACGCTCTTTCATAAGCACCTGTAATTTCTCACTGAGCTCAAGTACTACAGCCGATACCTCAATTTCTTTTATAGCATCTATCTCTTTAGGACTTAAATCATCTGCCGGCAGCGGAGGCAAAGAGAGCGGATTGTCATTGCGCAAATAAAGTACATTCAAACAAATAGTCGGCAATATAACAAAATAGCCGAAAAGATTGAAGCATAAGCCGCTGGTTCTCAACATCAGCCAAATATAGCCGGACATGATAAGTCCAAAACATCCCATATAAATATACATCCCCCTACTCTGTTTACGCCGTACAGGTATCCATCGCTTCAAATAAGGAAGAAGAAAATTCAGGGAAGGTGTCAGCACACTGATAACAAACAGAATCAATCTGACTATAACATCCTGTTCACCTAAATTTCTCCAGATATCTGCAAAGGATTTCAGCAAGGTATAATGCCCGTTGAAAAGCTGATAACAGCAAGCAATGCAAACAATCAGCAATATGGGAATACAGTAATTGACAATCCTCGTCAACGACATCCATCCCGGTTGCAATGAAGCAATGGGAAAAAGAGAAAAGAGCTGGAAAAAGAATATCACACGAACAATATGCCAGATAGAGAGGTGATCCATAGGTACCTCTACGAAACGGGGTATATCTTCTACTCCCCGACTGAAAAGCCACATCCATTCTATATTATCACAAAGTAGAAGAAGCGACAAGGTAGTAGCCAACATTCCCCAAGCCCGCTGAATACCTCTTTCCGATGAACGCTTCCAGATACTTCCTCCTGTAAGAAGACCGACAATATCGAGCAATAGCTCAATAAATAACATTATTACACTGGTCATTTTTTATTTTGCTTTTTATTTACAAGAATTTGTTTGCATTGTATTTTAATCCGGCGCAAAGATATAAAACTTCTCAACTAATGAGCAAGATATACAATCTTTTTAGTACCACTTTCAGATAGTATCAAGTACCATTCTGGCTATTCCTGCCAAAGTGGGACGCTTTTAAACGTATAAAGTGATTCATTGTAGATGGAAAAAATGATATTTGCATGGTTTTACCAAACTACTATACACATTATCATAATACATCAACAAAAGAATATGGAAAAGGAAATTATTATCAACAACAAGTTGAATGAAATCAGTCGCATTTCCCAATTTATGGAAGAGTTAGGAGTATCGCTAAACATCCCATCGGAAATTGCGATGAGCATAAACCTCGCCATTGAAGAGATCATAGCTAATATCATCCAAAATGCCTATCCGGACGACAAATTAGGTGAAATTCTACTGCAAGCAAACATCACTCCCGGAAAACTGACTTTTCAGATTACAGATGAAGGAGTCGCAGTCGACCCATTCCAGAAAAGCAACCCGGACGTAAAGCCATCGCTTGAAGAACAGCTAACCAAAGGTTTAGGCCATTTCCTTATTCACCGCACAATGGACGAAGTGAATTACCGGACTATTGGCACTCAAAACCTACTGACTTTAGTTAAGCGGCTGGATATAGACTTTAAACCGGATGCCCTGCTTGATACAAATATTTGTAGAGTGGACGGCATCATCGTGCTGGATATAAAAGGCCGGCTGGATACTGCCAATGCCCGTGATTTCAGCATGGCTATACAACCCTTGTTACAAGAAGTAAATCCCAATATTATCATCAATTGTGAGCAGATGTCTTACATCAGCAGTTCCGGCTTACGTTGTTTCCTGATTCTACAAAAGAGTGTACAGAAAAACCGTGGAAGCCTTATTATTGAAGCCATGAAGCCGGAAATCAAGAATATTTTTGAAATGACTGGCTGCACTTCTCTCTTTAATATCCGATAATAATCATGATGAAAATATTTATTTTCAGCACTATTTTATTAACCTTGTCACTTACTCCATGCAAGGTACAGGCACAAGGCATTACACTCACTCCGAAATGGACTGCCCAAGCACAATTTGCCGGTTACTACGTAGCAGACAAACTGGGTTTTTATAAAGAAGAAGGAATTGACGTACGCGTACAACACCCTGCCATCTCGGAAAGTTCTTTTTCGTTTATGGAAAAAGGGCGTGCCCCGGTGGTAATCATGAACCTTTCATATGCCTTTATGGAGTGGCTGAATGGCGCACGTATAGTGAATATTATGCAAACTTCCCAAGAGAACAGCCTGATGCTCATCAGCCATTCTCCCATAAAAGGCCCGGAATCGTTACACAACCGGAAGATTGCCGTATGGAATCACTTAAGTCAGAAGTTACTGGACAGACTGGCAGAACATTACGGTTTACAACAAACCGGATGGATACGATTCAACAGCGGAGTCAACATATTCCTTTCCGGAGCCGCTGATCCTTGTCTGGTAGGAAGCTATAATGAATACCTCGAATTAACGGAGTATGGCATGAATGTCGATTCAATATACTCCGCACGTTTTGCGGACTACGGATACAACCTACCCGAAGACGGGTTATATGTGACAGAGGATTTTTATAATCAATATCCGGAAATCGTCCATAAACTGGCCAAAGCCAGCATACGCGGTTGGGCATGGGCCAATGAACATCAGGAAGAAGCCCTCGACATGGTTATGGAAGAAGTGAAACGAGGCAATGTAGGTACCAACCGTTACCATCAACGCAAAATGCTGGAAGAAGTACTCCGCCTGCAAATAGACAGAAAAAGCGGACAACGTACTTATCGCCTCAGCCGGGAGGGCTTTGAACGTGCTGTACAGATACTGGCACCAAGAAACTTAAACAAAACCAGTATCCGTTATGAAGATTTTGTAAAGTGAACATCCTCTCATATACCTTAATTATACAATCATTCACATGAAACATATTTCTTCTCCTTCATTTGCTACCAAGCTAAGTATCTACGTGTTGTCGTTTACGCTGGTAGTTTTCATCTGCATCATGATGCTATTCTACAATTACAGCCGGAAGCAGATAACGGAAGATGCCATTGACCATGCACACGGATTACTCCAGAACACGGCTACGCAAATCAGCGGAGAGCTACAGATTGTAGAAGCAACCCTCAAACAATCCGTTTGGATTGTGGAAAAGAACTTGAGCACTCCCGATTCGTTACGTGACATTCTCACAGCTATTGTGAAAAATAACAGTCTGATCGTGGGAAGCGGTATCGCCTTCATTCCCGAATATTATAAAGAGAAAGGGAAATACTTCATGCCCTATGCCTTCAGCATCAATGAAGGAGAGGAAGAGGTCATAAACTTTCTGAAACTGGGCGGGGCAGACTATGATTATCCTTGTATGGACTGGTATCTGATACCCAAACTATTGAAAAAGAGTTATTGGAGTGAACCTTACTATGATACGGGAGGCGGAAACACGATTATGAGTACATACTCACTTCCCCTTTGCAACCAGCAAGGAGAAGTGTACGCCATATTCACCGCCAACATTTCCCTGTCCCGTTTCACCGATATGGTAAATGAGTTGAAGCCTTACCAATCCAGTTATACCTTCTTGCTTAGCCGGAACGGTAGTTTCCTCACCCATCCTGACCGGGAAAAGATAATGAACGAAACAATCTTTTCCGTAGCGCTTAGTAATAATGACAACAAGGAAGAAGAAATTGGGCACAACATGCTGGACGGACTTACCGGCACAGTACAGTTCGACAGTGCGAAACAAAGTTCATACGCTTTGTATACAGCCATACCCAATTGCGGCTGGTCTATATGTACTGTCTGTCCCGGCGAAGTGATTCTTCATAGTCTGGATCGGACCTCACACCGCATTATCTATGTATTCCTGATAGGAATGTTGGTACTGCTTCCACTGATATATCAGATCATATACAGACTGGTGCGCCCTCTTAAAAAGTTCTCCGAATCAGCTCGCTCCATTGCAACGGGACGTTTCGATGTAGAGATACCCGAAGTACATTCAAAAGACGAGATAAAGGATTTGCACGACTCATTAGTCTACATGCAACACTCGCTATCGGGATATGTTTCGGAACTACGCACCACCACAGCATCCAAGGAGCGCATCGAAAGCGAACTATCCATAGCGCGTGAAATACAAATGGGAATGATCCCCAAAATATTCCCGCCATACCCCGAACGGGACGATGTAGACTTGCACGCCATACTGCATCCCGCCAAAGAAGTGGGTGGCGACCTCTATGATTTCTTCATCGATGGCGACCGGCTCTATTTCGTCATTGGTGACGTATCGGGTAAAGGCGTTCCCGCTTCATTGTTCATGGCCATTGCCCGCAGCTTATTCCGTACTCTCGCCCAACAGGTAACTTCACCTGCCGAAATTATGACTAAGATGAATCACTCCATTGCCGAAAACAATGAAGCAAACATGTTCATCACACTCATTATCGGTATATTGGATTTGAAAACCGGAAGCCTGCGATTCTGCAATGCCGGGCATAATCCGCCTGTCATAATTGGAGTTGATGGAAAATCGACTTTGCTGCAATCAAAGATACAGCTCTTCGTCGGAATACTCGAAGATATGGAATACACCGACGAAGAAATTATTCTTGAGAAAGGTTCCCGGCTCTTCCTCTACACAGATGGAGTAACTGAAGCCGAGAATACTTCCAAAGAACTGTATGGGGAAGACCGCCTGTTATCTACTTTGGCTCCACTCGCCTCTTGCGATATACGCATTGTAGTAGATACTGTGATTCGCTCCATCGCATCTCATGTACAAGAGGCGGAAGCAAGTGACGACATGACCATCCTATTAATTCATTACGAACCTAACATAACAAAAGTATAATATCATGGAAAAAGAGATTCGAATAACCAACGAACTGGATGAAATTACAGCATTGGCAACCTTTGTAGAAGAACTCTGTTCTGAATTGTCTCTATCACCGGAAACAACCATGCATATCAACCTGGCTCTGGAAGAAGCTGTCAGTAACGTTATCATGTATGCCTATCCATTGGAAGAGCATCAGGAAATCCGGTTGAAAGCCAGCATGACAGATGGACAGCTAATTTTCTTATTGACAGACAAAGGTCTCTCCTTCGACCCTACCAACGCTCCTGATGCGGACATTACTATCCCCATTGAAGAGCGTGCCATAGGCGGACTGGGTATATTCCTCATACGAAGCATCATGAATGAAGTATCGTACCAGCGTTTGGACGGTGAAAACCGCCTGACTATGAAGAAGAACCTTGAATAGGATAGTCTTCCAAGACTATCCCATTACCCATTTTGTCTTCTTCCCGAAGCAACGGTATGCCATTGCCACCAGGAACCAAGAGACACCAAATGCAACCACTGCGGCGACAGGTATCTGCAAACACAACGGAACACCTGCCGCCCGCATCAATACCACTGACGGACCGGTGAAGAAGTAGTGTATCATATAAACTCCAAAACCACAAAGCGTCAGATTGGATAATGCTTTTACTATCCTCTCCGAACGGATATTCACCTTCTTTGCCCACATAAATACAGGAATGGTCATCATCACTACATTCAGTGAACAATAGGTAAAGAACAATTCCAACATTTCATCTGTAAACTCAGGTAACGCCGTCATGTGACGGAACCCAAAGAAAGTAACCGCATAACCCACCACAAACATAGGAATACCGATTAACACAGACTGCTGTCCCGTCCAGTCATGATTCCGCAAGTAATGTCCCAGAAGCAGGTATCCATTGAAACCTGCAAAATAATAAAGCATACCGAATGAATTCCATGAACAAGTTCCCCACAGATATTGCGCTACAAACTCATTATAATAAGGTATAAGCAGTGTCACTCCCCATGCAGCCAAGAACCAGAGTTTAGCCCTCTCTGAAGCTTTCTCTACCCAGGCGGAGAATATCGGTAAATACAGATAAAGTCCAATCAACAAATAAATGTACCACATGTGCACGTCAAGAATGGAAAAATTAAAGGGGAACTCTGCAATATATCCCATACTGACAGCCAGAGACTGTCGCATCACTTCTTCACCCGAATACGGGAAGAAGTCGAGAATCACCCGCGGCTCTACTCCCAGCAATCCGGTAATCCAAGGGAAAAGATTGTAAATCACCGACCAGATAAGGAAAGGAAAGAACACACGCGGAATGCGTTTCTTATAGAATACGGATGCATCACCACGCACCGGAAGCAGCAAAGCCCCTGTTATCATCACGAATAGGGGTACGCATGGCCGTAATACTGCCCCATAAATAGCTCCCCAGAACTTGATGTCTTCAATATTGGGAGCCGTTCCCGGATAGAAATTAAAAGGGTCTGTGCAATGACAACAAACCACGGTAAACATCGCTATTAGTCGTACGACATCCAGCCAAACAACACGAGAATCCGCCTTCGGAGAAATGCAGGTAGTAGTTTCCATATTATCAATAAGATTAATCTGACTTTGAAGGCGTAAAGATAGGTATTAGTATCCTCATTTTTCTCACCATAGTGAGAAAAAATGCTCATCAAATAGAGAAGCGATACTCAGCGTATTGAGAATAAATACTCACTTAATAGAGAATAGATACTCACCAAGGTGAGAATAAACAGAGAAAGCTGTCCCAAGGAGTTGATAAACTTCTTCGGGACAGCTTTCACTTAATTGATAGAAAAAATATCTTTTACTTACTGCAATTCCATGGTTTCAGTTGCTTAAAGAAATCGTTGCCTTTATCATCTACCAGGATAAATGCCGGGAAGTCTTCTACTTCAATCTTCCAGATAGCTTCCATGCCGAGTTCGGGATATTCCACGCATTCGATACTCTTGATATTGTTCTGTGCCAGGATAGCAGCAGGACCACCGATAGAACCGAGATAGAAACCACCGTATTTCTTACAAGCATCCGTCACCTGCTGGCTACGGTTACCCTTAGCAAGCATAACCATACTGCCACCATGACTCTGGAACAACTCTACATACGAGTCCATACGTCCCGCAGTAGTGGGGCCCATAGAGCCACAAGACATTCCGGCGGGAGTTTTAGCAGGACCGGCATAATAAATAGGATGATCCTTGATATATTGTGGCAAGTCTTCGCCACGATCCAGACGTTCTTTCAGCTTAGCATGAGCAATATCACGTCCCACGATAATCGTACCGTTCAGTGACAAGCGGGTGGCTACCGGATATTTAGTCAGTTCTTTCAGAATATCTGCCATCGGTTGGTTCAGGTTTATCTTAACGACGGCACCTTCGCCTGCATGACGCATTTCTTCCGGAATAAGTTCACCCGGATTGCTGTCAAGCTTTTCAATCCAGATACCATCCTTATTGATCTTACACTTGATGTTGCGGTCGGCAGAGCAAGAAACGCCCAAACCTACCGGACAAGAAGCACCATGACGAGGCAAACGAATGATACGTACATCGTGAGCCAGATATTTACCGCCAAACTGTGCACCAAGACCAATCTTGTGAGCTTCCTTCAGTACTTCTTTTTCAAGTTCTACATCGCGGAAAGCACGACCGTATTCATTACCGGTAGTTGGTAATTCATCGTAGTAGTGAGTAGATGCCAACTTCACGGTCAACAGGTTCTTCTCAGCAGAAGTACCACCAATGACGAAAGCAATATGATAAGGAGGACAAGCAGCTGTACCCAGGGTTTTCATCTTCTCAACAAGGAAAGGAACCAATGTACCGGGATTCAGGATTGCCTTTGTTTCCTGATAGAGATAAGTCTTATTTGCCGAACCACCCCCTTTAGTCACACAGAGGAATTTATATTCCATGCCTTCGGTAGCTTCGATATCAATCTGTGCGGGCAGGTTACATTTTGTATTCACCTCGTCGTACATATTCAACGGAGCATTCTGAGAGTAGCGCAGGTTTTCTTCAGTATATGTTTTGTAGACGCCCAATGAAAGTGCTTCTTCATCGCAATATCCGGTCCATACCTGTTGTCCCTTTTCACCATGAACAATAGCCGTACCGGTATCCTGGCAGAAAGGAAGCACACCTTTGGAGGCTACTTCTGCATTACGCAGGAAAGTTAGTGCTACATATTTGTCATTATCACTTGCTTCTGGGTCGCGCAGAATCTTAGCAACTTGCTCATTGTGCGAACGGCGCAACATGAATGACACATCGCGGAAAGCCGTATTAGCCATTGCTGTAAGACCTTCCTTTTCAATCTTCAGAATGGGATTTCCTTCAAACTCGCTTACGGATACATAGTCTTTTGTAAGCAGATAATACTCAGTCTTATCTTCCCCATGCTCGAACATAGGTTGATAGTGGAACGGAGGTGTTGTTGCCATAATTACTCGTAAATTAAATTAATGAATCGTAGCACAAAGGTAAGAACTATTATTGAAATATTTCTTTAATTAGAGTAAAATGATGCTACTTGCTGCATACGATCTATCAATTCGTCACCCAATGCCGTCTTATCTTCTATATGCTTCAGCACAGCAGTGACAAACGGATTACTTTCGAAATCTCCACGCACCTGTTCAAAGTCCATTTCTTTCTCTGCACGCGAACCGTCGGCACCAAAGCCCGTCATGGAGGCCAGTGAGAATTCTTTCTTAGCATCATCGTACACCATACGGTCCAGCCCAACTACAGCTTCTTTCCACTTTTCTACAATACGGATAATATCTGCTGTCGTAATATTCTCAGGCTTGATACCATAGAACTCTTCTAACTTCTCATAAGCCCAAGTCCATTCGTAAGTATAGTAGTTCTGATGCATCTTCTCGAATTCCTCATTAATCGACTTCAGACGGTCCACTTTACCACACTCTATATCATTGATTAAAGCATCTATCTCGCTCTTCGGAGCTATCAATCCGGAAATATCTACCCACTCACCACTACCTATTACCGTATCAGGTTTCAGACGGGCACGTATTTCTTCGTTACTCTTAAAATCAATACCTTCCAGACGCTTGATTACAGAGTTACCAAGGAATTTATGAATAGCTATCTCATAGAACTTTATCCCCTTCACTAACGCTGAATTACGGATTTTAGCACTATGGAAAGAATAAATATCAGAAAGTTCTCCGGAAGCATGGCGCAGATTCTGCAAAGTCTCTCGCCCTTTGAACATCTTTTGTACGGTATAAGGGCTGAGCAAGTTGTAATTGATGAAATCCAACTTATTAGTATCAGTACGTCCGTCACGCTTCGGCCATTTCTGCGCATCACGGATGGTTCCGACACTCCTCAAGTTAACGCCCGGCACAAGATAAGTGGTATTATTCTGTTCTATCAGATAGGAAAAAGGCAGATTGGATGTATCGGAATGATTGACGTGGCGTCCCATCACCAATGAAAAAGCTCCCACACGGGCAGGCCATAGGATATAAGAGTCGGAAGTAGTCTTAGCACCACGCTCCAAAGTTCCCTGGTGAATAGGACCTAACTTATACATATGGTTACTTTGGTTAGATCCGGAACCGGCATTCATAAATGAAAACATACCGGCAATCAATAAAGTGGATTTATGATGCGTCACCGTGAAAGGTCCGGCAAAAATGGCACATGCTTCACCGTTTTCTCCTTGACAATTGCTGAAAAAGAGAGATTCCGATGCCGAATAATTATGTCCCAAACGACAAGCCTGTCCTATGAAACAGCGGCTTAACATCGCCCCATCATCTATATGCGAACCGGATGAGATGATAAAATCATCACAGATAACCCCATGACCAAGATGTACCGGTGCTTCTTCATTACTATTGATGCTTCCATTAAAAAGACGACACGTCCCACAAATGTGACAGTAATCTCCAATACGCACGTTCTTGATAGACCCTGTATTGAGTATCATGACATGGTTGCCAATGCTACCTATTGCAGAAGCATGCTTATTGGAATAAAAATCAGTAATAGCCTTCATCCGGCAAATCAGTTCCGGACGGTGACGGTAAAGCGCCAGGATATAGGCTTGGTGCGCAGAAAGTTTATCATTGATAAGTACCTCTCGCCCACCTGTTTCATTCAGCACGGACACCTCTACCCCATTGCCAAATTTACTCAAACCATCTACCAGGATAATATCCACATTCTCAATAAATGTATCATGCCCGATTTCATAATTAGCAATGTAATTCTGGATATTCTCTATGCAACAGTTATCTCCTACAGAGACATTGTGTAGCGTCACATGGCGCAGGCCGGAGTGTTTCTTGATTCCTCCCGGTAATGTGAATTCTGATTGAAACACACCTAAACGTACATTTCCCGAAAACCGGGTATGATGCACAAATTCGGTAACAAAGTCTTCCGCTACCGTTACTTTCCCCCAATCATCTGCCAGACACGACTGGCTTTTCAACCGAAGTATCTCGTCTTCGGTTAAATGTCTGTAATCCATAAGCATAAGATAATTATGAATTATGAATTATGAATCATGAATGAGCTGTGCTATGATGCTGCACAGTAATTCATAATTCATAATTCATAATTCTCAATTCATAACTCTTCTTCGTAGGTCTGATAAAGAAAATCGTTATAAGGGTACTTCTGTACATGCAATTCTTTTACACGCGCATAAACTACGCTCTTCAGTTCCTCTAAATTGATCTTCTCACGGGCAGAGATAAAGAGGCAATTATCCTCCATCTTTGCCATCCAAGTCTTCATCAGTTCCTCGAGTGTCAAGTTTTCCTTTGTTCTGGGGGTAAGGTCGTCAGCCGCTTTCTCCACATAGGTGTAAGCGTCTATTTTATTAAAAACAAGTATTATAGGCTTACCGGATGCACCGATATCTGCCAGAGTTTTATTGACTACTTCTATTTGTTCTTCAAAATCAGGATGTGAAATATCCACAATGTGCAACAGCAAATCCGCCTCGCGCACTTCGTCCAGAGTTGATTTAAAAGAATCGACCAAGTCTGTCGGCAACTTACGGATGAAACCAACCGTATCTGAAAGCAAGAACGGCAGATTATCAATAATCACCTTGCGCACCGTAGTATCCAATGTCGCAAACAGCTTGTTTTCTGCAAAGACTTCACTCTTAGCCAGCAGATTCATCAATGTAGATTTACCCACATTGGTATATCCCACTAATGCCGCACGAATCATGCGCCCGCGGTTCTTCCGCTGAGTCGACTTTTGCTTATCAATCTCCGCCAAGCGCTCTTTCAGCAATGACATACGGTTCAAGATGATACGACGGTCCATTTCCAACTGCGTTTCGCCCGGACCACGAAGTCCCACGGAACCTTTACCACCACCGGCGCCGGAACCACCACCCTGACGTTCCAAGTGGGTCCACAAACGTTGCAAGCGGGGAAGCATGTATTTATACTGTGCCAGTTCCACCTGCGTCTTTGCATTAGCTGTCTGTGCACGCATGGCAAATATGTCGAGAATAAGCGAAGTACGATCTAATATCTTGATCTTCAACTCCGCTTCAATATTACGTATTTGTTTCGCGGAGAGTTCATCATCGAAAATCACCATACCGATTTCCCGTTCGGCTTCCTCTTCGCTCCGGATATATTCTTTTATTTCTTCCAGTTTACCCTTTCCGACGTAGGTCACAGAATGTGCCTGATCCAGCTTCTGAGTAAATCGTTTCACTACTTCCGCCCCGGCTGTCTCAGCCAAGAATTCCAGTTCATCGAGGTATTCATTCGTCTTACGCTCATCCTGCATTTTCGTGATGAGACCAACTAATACCGCCGTTTCTGCCTGTACTTCGGAGATTACAAATTCTTTCATTTACTATACCTATTTATTAAATATTGGGCGACAAATATAATTATTTTTGCAGAATTCCTTCTGCTATTTTCTCATTTAATTCTGGAACAATGTCTTTATAATCAGCACGACGACCACATGCATGTATTTCCAATAAAGGATATTTATCAAGAATATGTGACATCAAATCGTCCATGGAAGGTGCTGTGGGCAACTGGCTATACTCTTCATATGTATAGGTAAGAAAAGCCACATTAGGACCTATTCCTTTATTATCCAGCAAGTAGCCTTTATCCAAAACAGTAGGCAGACGTAATCCATTACCCATTTTCAAATCCCCGGGTGCGGGATAGGACAAGATACGTGTACGAGCCTCATCCATTAGAACCGGTACCCGATGTAAATAATCAGCCTTTGTCTTATAGACATAGACTATTGGTGAAGTAGAGGCTGGACTACCACCTGTCAGTTGTGGAGTAATCGCCATAGAATTCATTTCTATCTTTTGCATATCCGATGTAACCGTTGTTTCTTTTTTCGCAGAGCGACAACCTGCCAATAGTACAAGTAAAGCCGCTATTACAATATTAATTTCTTTTTTCATTTTAAAAACTTACATTGTTGACTTCCCTTATCTGTTATAACCTGCAATATATACACTCCCGTAGGATATTCCCGACAAGAGAAAGTTATAGTTTCTTTTCCTTCAGACAATATTTGTCTCAATAAACGTCCATTTACATCATATATATTCAACGTATGGGAATTCTCCGGCAAATGAGCAATCACAGTTCCTTGTTGCTTATCACAATAAACAGTAAACTGAGTTTCTTGTTCGGTCTCGATTATTGGAGTAGGATCGGCCTTAACGATAATCTCATTCGTAGTGTCAGGACCACCACGAACAATTTTCCAATCAGTATCATTTGTTCCTTTGTAGACTGCAACAATACGATCTCCGGGTTGTGAAGACAATGAGATTTTACAAGGGAACGTAAAGGCCATACCACCATATGTCTTCATGCTTGAAATAGATGAAGTACCTGATATAAGTTCTCTAATATTCTGATTCTTATCAACTATAGCTAAAGCTACTTTTCCAGAAAACGGAATTAATCCGAGATTCCAGAAAAAGCCGCATTTCACAGTAAAATTAGTATTTACATTAAACTGAGTTTCAGAAGTTATCAAACCGGAGTAAGATTCTCCACTGCCAGTTTTTCCAGCAAGCATCCCCAACAAAGTCTGATAGTTTGAATTTCCTTTTGCCGGCTTTAGCCCAAACAAAGCATCTTGATTCACAATGAAACCACCGCCAGTGCTACCGCCTGCCCCCTGATCATTCGGATTTAAAGCGGAAATCAGAAAGAAACCATTGCTATGCCCACTCCATCCCCAATTTACTCTGAAATAATTCTCTGTTGTGTATGCATCCAGTATAAACTGATGCCCTTCATTACTAAGAGTAGCTCCACCATAAAGCACAGGACCTACTGTCATTATTTCATTTTCCAACATTTGTATCCACTCTGTATCCGAGTACCATTCGCGACGAAGACACAACATACTTTTATCGTACTTCATATACTCAGCCAATCCACGAACTGCTGTTAATGTAGCAGCACCGGTACCACCGGCAGAAGCTATATTGAACTCAGCCTGAGCCATAACACCACAATCGTACATCAAAGTTGCAACTTCATTTTCGGTGACTTCTGAAGAATTCCAATCATATTCAAGTGGCATATTATTCCACGCATAAGTATTGCCTAATGTCCTTTCTGGCACTGTCTGGGAAATTTCTCTTCCATTTATATGTGCTGTATAATTGTAAGTCGGAAGAGTTCCCGTACCCACATCCGGCCATTGATAATATCTCATAAGTATAGCTACAGCCGTTGCAACACAACCTGTTACAGTTCGAATGCGATTAATTTCAGGACAAAGGAAGTTATAGGGACTGATTTGATCCCACTTTGCCGTTTCATATTGCTTCACCACGTCTCCCGTAGTCATGTCCGACACCCCTCTCCATGCTTTGGATACAACATCGGAAGCATTCAGTCCTGTCTCTCTGGCTCTATTGATCTGCTCTCTCAACCCATTCATCCAACTTTTCAGATTAGAAGGCATCCCATCTACCACAAAGTTATCCGTAAAAGAATACCCCAATACGGGCATAGCCACATCATCTCCGGCAATAATAACAAAGCCTTTCCGATCGGTATTATTAAAAACATAGAAAGCCGGAAGACTCCCTGTGCTACGAGTACTCAAATCTTCTCCATCCCAAACTAATTGCAGCTGTGGTGATGCAGAAGTGTTACGGGTTTGAACATTCGTTTTAAGGAAATCGGCAGCTAAAGCATGAGCCTGCTCTGCTGTTACATTATCAGCAAGAAGCCGACTTGTAAGAAGAATAAATAGAAAGAGTAGTGTACACCTCATATAGTTAGGGGTTAGTTATTTTAGTAGCACCTCAACGAATGACACAAATCACTATCTTGTTGTTCATTAGAAAGACAAAATTACTGAAATATATGGTTCGTCAGATGATTTTGAATACTTTTTTTGATGATCCTATCGCAAATGAACGTTTTAGAGTGAAAATCGTTCATTAGAATATAAAAAACAAGGCCATCCTAAGTTAATAGAATAGCCTCGCCCTCCATACTATAAATATATAGTCTAACGTTTCATAAACTTGCTCTTGTATACCTTACCATCAGCCGACTGTAATACTACAATATAGTAACCTGCGGTCAACCCTTTTACTGGTATAGAATACTCTTTTTTATCTCCGGGCTCTTTTTGCTGTATCATCTGTTGTCCGGACAGATTATAGACAGAGATCATTTGGACAGCATTAGAAGTACGGATATTAAGAATCTCGTCTACTGGTTGCTGATAGATAACTAATCCATCCTCATCGGCTACTTCATCCTCAATACCGGTAGCTGGTCCTACAGAAAAGTAGAGAGTGCTAATTGTCACTAAGTCTCCATTAGTACCTGATTTATACAAACAAACAGCATGTCTTCCTTCACCTAGACTCAGAGGAATTTCCATTACAAGATTTTTCGTCTGGTCCGCCTCCACAAATACATTCTGATAGTGTACACTGTATGCGTAACCTATAGCATTCTCGAAAATTGCTGCTGTCAATGTTCCAGTATATACGTTTCCATCACCAGACAGTGACAGATCAGCCAGAAATTTCAGGGTCTCACCTACTTGAAGTTGTTCCTTCTCCAAATGTGGCTGACTGACTTTCAAATCTGCGGTTCCACGCACCTCCTTTATGGTGACCGGAGTTAATTCTCCGATAACATACGTACTTACTCCCCAATCTATACAGGGACGAACATAATACTCTCCAGCAGGGATTTTTGAAAGAACAGAGTTATCACTAACGACTAAGTCTCCGGATATGACCAGTTCTCTATTAATCGTACCCGGTTTCACTTCTACTTGTGCATCACCAACTATCGCAACAAAGCGCGGAGTTTCATCTGCAGTAAAAAGCGCAATCCCCACTAAACCATAATATTCATCTGATGTACTTTTATTAGAAACCAACATTTTGAAATCTCCCTTGAGACCGCTATATAAACTATGTACTAATTCCACGCCTACCTCAATATCCTTTTCAAGATCAAGATTACCACTGAACGGAGTCAAAGTACATTTATTACCACTTACTACAAGAATGAGTTGCGTTTCAGAACCTACGTAGCCACGCACACGACTCCATGTTGCTTCGCGTTCATCTTTGGTAGCTACATATACGGAATAAGTTCCATCAGCAAAGTTATTAGGTATTGTCAAACCAGAAAAAGAGAAATTATAGGCATCAAACGTATTTATTTCCATTTTCAAAGCATCCTGGCCTAATACTGATTGTTGACCATCCCTTTCGGCTATCACCGCCAAATCACCATTTTTCCAGACCATACTCATATTGGTAAACCCTGTAATTTCCAGTTTAAAAGCTTCGCCTTTAACTACTTCTGTTTTGTTTGCTTCCAACTCCGTCATATAAAAATGAGAAGTAAAGTTTGAAGAAGAAGTAGGTGGTTGTATCCCCAGATACATCCCTTGGCCTCTCGTAAATCCTCCTCCTAGATTACTCCCACCACCAATACCGGGAGAATCTGGATTTAAGGAAGCAACTTCGAAGTAGCCATTATTCATTCCACTCCATCCCCAATTGACATGAACCATATCCTGAGTATCATAACCATCAAAGACAAACGCATGTCCTCCATCATCCGATGAGCCAAAATAGTAGATAGGACGTTTCTCGTTTATTTCTGATTTAATCAGATTCATCCATTCGGCAGAAGTAAAATATTGACGATATACCAACCCCAAATTACCATCATACCCAAAGTAGTCAATTAATGTTTGGCCTACCTGATATGAATAAGCTCCGGAACTGTAAGGTGAATATTGCATATCAACCGCTACACCGCAGGCCAACATTAATTGAGCAACAGCGTCAGCCTGTTCGGCAGCATAAGTTCCAGAATATTGTGGAAGCATATTATTCCAGTCAAAGGTAGTATTTCCGTAATCAAAAGAACATTCAATTCCATTAGGAGCTTTATAAGAATGAGTACCTTTTCCTTTTACTGGGTATTCATGATATTTTAAAATCATAGCCATTGCCGTAGCTACACATCCCGTCACACAGCGTTCTCCCTGATAAAGGGGACAGTTATTATTGTACGGTGCACTTTGATCCCAACATATACTTCCCAGTAAAGGAGATACAGATGCCGGAAAACTTGTTTTAGTAAGTAATTTAGGTTCAGTAACCGCTTTTTCGCCATTACCCAGTTCAGCATAGGCGGCATTATATAATTCCAACCACCCAAGTATATTTACCGGTAAGTTTTCAGTTATGAAACTCCCATTATCCGAATAACCCAACACAGGCTTCATACGGTCATCACCGGATACTATGACATAGGCAGACTGCTCATAGTTATAAATATAAAAAGCTGTTCCTTCCACACTACGGGTAGATACAGATTTCAGCAAATCATTGGAAACTGCCACCAAATGAATATCACCAGCATTACGGGTTACAGCCCCGGATGACTGCATAAAGAAGGAACGGGCAATAGAAAGAGCTTCTTCCGGAGAGCGCTGGGCCGTCCATGCTGTTAAGCTACACAGAAGAACTAAAGACAGGAGTAGTAATTTCTTCATAGGCATCATTTATTAGAATAATTAAAAGGAAATTGCAAAGTTACTGAAATTCGCTACTTTGCAAATATTTTCATCTACTATTTTGTATATCAATAAAAAACAAGGGTGTATCCGCAGATTCGAATACACCCTTCCCTTTTTCTATTTACTTATTAGTTCACCGGAGTTGGAGCCATTGCAGCAGGATTATTGTCAGCCTCTGTAATAGCACTGTTCACTGATGTTTCAGCTTCAGGAATACGGTAAATCATGATAGGAGCTTCAGCAGCAATTTCAGCAAATGTACTGTTGATAGGATAGTTAGCTCCTTGACGGATAATAGGTTTCTTTAAACGCAAGATATCAAATAATGCAAAACCTTCACCCCAAAGTTCAACACGACGTTGGAACCAAACTTCATCGATAAATGCATCCAAAGAACCTGCTGTGCAAGTATAAGACGGATCACGATATTGTCTTACGAACTCTTCCAATTTCTGTTTACCTACAGCTAAGTTATCCCGTCCAAGAGCTTCTGCTTCAATCAATTTCATTTCTTCAACACGCATCAAAGGCCAGTCTTGTGCATTGTCCGTATCTGCAAAAGTTCCATTGTCAGGACCAAACTTCACATTTGTATAAGGAGAAAATTTACTGGGGAAAGTTCCACCATTAAACATACCGTTTGCCCAATAGTAAGCATAGTCTTCACCAAGTCCATTATCCAGAACAGGCGAGTGCAGATCTTCATCTACCCACCAGCCCTTACGTACATCCGTTTCCGGTATCTTAGCCCACAAATTCTTGTTGATGAGACGGTAAGCTACGTCGGTAGCACTGGCAGCCGTTGTATATCCCATGCCCGTCAGTGAACAAAGATTAGAAGGCCAGTTCACAATACCGGTTTTTGCCAGATAATCTTCCGTAGTCACTACGATACCCCAGATCCATGAATTATCTGTAGCATTGTAGAAAGTCGGTTGGCTTACATCTGCAACAGAATAAGGGGCAGAAGTACCATAAGCTTTAGCTGCATCAGAAGCTGCTGCTGACCACTTACCCATCAACAAGTTGGCACGGGCACGCAAACCATAGGCTACTTCTACTGATATTTCAGCTTTATCGGCACGTGCAGAGGCACCGGTCAACAAAGTAATGGCCTCATCCAGATCTTCCATAATGCGGCTATATACCTGTTGTACACTTGCACGCGGATTATTCATTAACTCAGTATCAGAGGTTGTTTCCAATACCAAAGGTACACCATTAGCAGTTTCGTGACCGATGTAAGTCAACTGATAAGTCTGAATAAGCTGCAAATAATCGAAAGCACGTGAGGCCAATGACTGACCACGATACTTCTTTAAAGCAGCATCTGTCGCATCTGCTGGAATAGCTTTAAGAATATCATTAGCAGTTTTCATGTGCTTATAATATAGCTTCCACAGAAAAGCATTAAATGTAGATGTAATGTTTCTGTCTAATAAGCGTTGAGAACTGATAAACTTATTATAACCGGTCTGGTCATTCAAAGTCAACAAATCCTGTCCGGCTGTTTCATAAATCATACAAGCTGCCGGAAAACCATAGTCCATGTGGTTATTATAATCGGTCAACAAGTTTGTATGAGAATAAAGACCAGTTTTCAAACCGTTCAGTTCAGAAGAAATACGGTCTGGCAACAACTCAACCACCTCATTTTTCTGGTCTTGTGTCACGGTACTTCCTTCAGGGAACTTATCGAGATCACAAGAAGCCACCACCATGGTTGCAGAAAGCAGTAATATATATTTATTAATCTTCATAATTCTATATTTGTTTTAGATTAAAATGAAAGTGATAAACCACCCGAAATAGCACGGATAGGAGAATATACGTCTGCACTGGCAGTTGTATAGCTCTGACGAGGGTCGAAACCTTTACGCTTACTGAACAGAGCAACATTGTCAGCTGACATATAAACACGCAATGAACTAATGTTCAATGAACGCACCCAGCTTTTTGGCAAAGTATATCCCACAGTTATGCTATTGATACTCAAATAGTCAGACTTAGTAAGGAAACGATCAGACAAATAGTTGGCATACTGGTCCGTTGCACTCAAACGAGGAATATTAGAGCCTTTATTATCAGCAGTCCAAGCTTTCAAGATATCCTTATGCCAGTTTTGACCAGGATCGGTACCTGAATTCATCAAAGATGCATAGCCATTGTCGTACATGCGTCCACCCAGCTGATAAGCAAAAGAGATAGAGAAATCAAATCCATACGCATTCAAGCTCGTTCCGAAACCACCATATACTTTCGGCAAAATATCGCCGGTTGCATAACGGGTAGCATTCGGAGCATCCGTAGTTTTTTCTTGTCCGGTTACATTGCCTTCCGCATCCGTAATATCCTTGTAGTATTGCGCAACTCCATTTTCATCTACACCTGCATACTTACGCAGATAGAATTGATATCTGGATTCACCCTCACGATAAATATAGCTACCACTGATCATCTCACCATTCAATGAAGGATCCAATTCATTAATGGTGTTTTTGAAATGAGTCAAGTTAAAATTCAAGCGCCAGGTCAAATCATTTGTATCAATCAATAATCCGTTCAAATCTAACTCAACACCTTTATTAGTCATAGAACCCACATTCATTGGAATACTGGCATAACCGGCAGAAGCGTTCATTGGCTTATTGTACAACATATCGGTAGTTTTACGACTGAAGTATTCAACAGTACCGCTCAAACGTCCTTTAAAAAACTCGAAGTCAAAGCCTGTATTGAAACTGTGAGAAGTTTCCCAAGTGATATCTTTATTACCTTTATAAGAAAGAGCCAAGGCAAAATCATTATTACTGTTAGAAACCGTATATTGATCCAGATAAGCATAGTAATTACCAATATTGTCATTACCCTGTGCACCATAACTGATTTTGAACTTCAACATATCAATCCAAGATACATTCTGCAGGAATGATTCTTTGTTCATTAGCCAACCTAAACCGACAGACCAGAAGTTACCCCAGCGGTTATCCGGATGGAAACGTGAAGAAGCATCGCGACGGAAAGAAGCACTTGCAAAGTATTTTTCCAGATAGTCATATTGAGCACGGAACAAGAAACCTGCTGTAGCATAATTAGCAGTACTGGAGTTTGTACTCGGAGTATTAATAGCATTATTCAATTCTACAATAGTCGGGTTGTAGACTTTTTGTTTGCTACCGGACAATGATTGATTTTTATAATCATAAGATTCAAAACCGGCCAGTAAATCAATGTTATGATCACCGAAGTTCTTCTTATAAGTCAATAAATACTGTTGGTTAATACTGAATACACGACTGTGAGAAACGCCTACTACACCACCGGTATTACCAGCATACTGTCCATAGTAAGGATTGATCAATTCATTGTAACGCGTATTATCCAGATCCATACCCCAATTAGCAGTTGCTTTCAATCCTTCAATAATAGATACTTCTACAAAAGCACGTCCACTCAAGATATCCATATTATACTCATTCTTATCCAACTGCAAAGCAGATGCCGGATTAGATTGAGAAAGGAACGGACGATTCAATGCAGTAGTACCATCTGTATACATACCATTACCATAATCATACATCGTAAAGCCGCGAGAGTCTTTCTTGATGCTTCCATCCGCATTGCGGATATACAAAGGGTAGATAGGAGCAATGTTATTAGTTATATAAAATAAGTTAGTAGAACTTCCGGAAGTAGTTTGTTCATCAGGATAACGACTCACAATATTAGAGTAAGCAACATTCGCACCTACTTTTAACCATTCTTTCACTTGATAATCAGCTTTCAGGCGGAATGAAAGGCGTGAGAATGATGAACCTGGAATAAGACCGCTGTCATCCAAATAACCGGCTGACATATAATAGTTCATTTTTTCAGTAGAACCGCTAATATTTACGTTATATTCCTGACGCAAGTTGCCATTATCAAGCAATTCTTTTTCCCAGTTATCAGGAGTAATATAGTAATCTCCATACACCCGACCCAGTGTGGCATTCGGATTAAGCTTACCGTCTACACCTATATATCCCTCACCATTAGGTACTGTGTAAACAGGGTATCCCAAACCATCCTTAGAAAACAGTAATGAATTAATATACTGATTACCAGTCATTCCATTAGACAATACTCTATTGGGATCTCCACCAGCATAGCCATTCAACATTGCAGTGTAGTAGTTCTCCACATATTCCTGAGAAGAAGTCATAACATCATAGTTAGACACACCGCGACGGTTAGTACCCCACTTAGCATCCAGATTTACAGTTGCTTTTCCTGTAGCTCCTTTTTTGGTAGTCACCAAGATTACACCATTGGCACCACGTGCACCATACAATGCATTAGAAGCAGCATCCTTTAATACCGTCAAGCTCTCAATATCCTGTGAGTTGATAGCTGAAATATCACCATCATAAGGAACGCCATCCACTACATACAACGGATTGTTACTTGCAGACAAAGAACCAACACCACGAATACGTACAGTAGAGCCTGTACCCGGCTGTCCATTGCCACTTGTAGTCTGTACACCGGCTACCTGTCCCGAAAGTGCATTCGATATATTGGAAACCTGACGCTCTGCTATTTTATCCGCTTTAATAGTAGAAGCAGATCCCGTAAACTGAGATTTTTTTGCGGTACCATAAGCAACCACCATTACTTCGTCAAGCATCTCAGCATCAGACTTCATAATAACCTTCACAGTAGGTTTAATACCCACTTCTTGTGCTTGCATTCCAATGTACGAAATCTGCAAAGTCTTCGCAGGACTACAATATAGCTATTAATCTAATTATAAGCGATTTACCAAAACGAGAAGAACCCATAAATCGAATATTTGCATATACTATTGTATTGATTATAAGACATATATATTAATATAATTATCATAATGATCTACCACATATATCCTAATAATAAATCTAACTTACTAATTATTAGACATATAAATAGATATTTAATTGTGATTTGCATTATTAAATTACAACTAAAAGTCTTTTATATAGCATATTGTTGGAAAATAATTATCTATATAGCTGTAATCCAAAACAAAAACGGGAAGCATATCATTTAGAATATGCCTCCCGCTTTATGTATAATTTATTTATTGTAAAGTCCACTATTTCTATCAGAACCAACTAAATCACAGAGAAGAAATATATTGAATTAACTGGATAATCCCCTCGTTATCATTCTTCAACTTATTCTTTTTCTGAAAATTCATGATTTCTTTCTTTCGTTCAGGGAATATTTTTATAACTTCTTTTATTCTCCTAAAACGCTCACGTTTTCCATTTATTTCTATGGTGTATATAGTATATGGTTCCACTTTATAATTTTCTGGTAATTTCAACTGATACATTTCTCCACCCGTATTAAGAGAGGAAATATTATCAATAGCCGTTGTAGAAGAACTACCATAACCAATATTTTGAGCACCAATACTCAAACGACAGTGATAGGATGCATACAAAGGATACTTTCCTGACAATAAAACTTCTTCAAAACTATTTCCTGAAGGAATAAAACTCCTCTTTTCAAAATAGATAGTATCAATTTGGTCAATAGGATGAAGAGCCATTTTCTTACCGTCAGAACCAGTATAGACCATTTCTTCAGTTGCCTTGTTATAATTCAACTCTACTTTGTTAACTTTCTTGTTTTTATAAACAATCTGCCCTTCTTGATATTCGGGAAAAACAAAATGTTTACCATTTTGCCCCCAAACAAAAGTAGTGCTTACAAAGCAGCAGCACAATACAATTATCTTATTAGAAATAGACGCCATACTATTATTATTTTAAAATGATTTTTTGTTGATACGTCGTATCATTAGCTAAAGTAACAGAAACAATATAGACTCCAGAAGAAAGCTGTTGCAATGATATTGGTTGAGTTATATTATCCCATTTCATAACACCTCTTCCAGAGAGGTCTGTAATAACGATATCCTTAATTAACTCATTGGAATGAATTATTAACGTTTTGCTTTCCAGATATATTTTGAAAGAACTTGTTTCTTGTTCTGATTCAACACCTGTAGTAGTGATATTAATATCAAAACTAAGTTTATCATTCTCAACAACTAAGTTTGTGATACGTAATCCTCCATCACTATCATCAGATAAGAAAGGTTTCGGATAAGTTTTATCCGTCATAACTGCTCCAGCGTTTGTTTGATAAGCAGCTTCATCTAGAAAACCATTTTCAACTAAGGAACCATAAGGGCGATAGATATAGACCTCATCAGGAGGACCATTCCGGTTACCATTAGATACAGTTGTATTGATTCTATAAATTAATAAACCGGATCTTGGAATGTTCTTTTCGTATTTTCCTTCTTTCTTTCTATATTCCAAAACATAGTATTCATTCGCATTGGATGAATTTATTTTGTAACAAGAGTTATCCGGACCTTGAGAAAGGGGAACTAATGAATATCTACCGGTAGTCGTAATTTCCGGAATTTCAGTAATCCAACTTTTACCTGCATACATCCACTTCATGTAGGCTCCCATATGGCACCAGCCACTATTCATTAAATCCCAAGCACCAACAGGGTCTAGACTTTTACTTTCTTCACTATAATGATATAAGTCCGGAGCCCCTAAGGCATGAAACATTTCATGGCAGAGGGTATTAACGGTTACTTGGTTTTCCGGTTGAAAAACATAATCCATTACACGCTTGCCATGTATATAGCATTCTTTTGTATAAAGTGACCAACGATGTGCCCATAATAGATCACTCCATCCGTCACTATTTCCCTGAATAACAAAACAGATATTATCAACATATCCGTCATTATCATTATCTATTTCATCTGGAGTAAACTCTTGTTCAATAATACTTCTCATTGCATCAACTGCATTCTGAACAAGATTATGTTCTCTCATTGTAGACTCTTCACTAGTTTTATATCCATCCGGATTAGTCGTTGCATTATAAGCCCGGTAGAAACCTCTGTTATGAAAATCTACATATCCTACATTATTAGCTTCTAAATCAGCATGTGGAAAGAAATGAGACTGGATAGTCAAATTATCATAAGAAACTTCTAAGTAATAATCTTTAAGAGAACCTGTAGAAGAGGTAGTACTGTTAAAACGACTGTCGTATACACTTCTCTTTTTTGAGAAAGTAGTAGCATCCTGAAAAGATATAAATATTACAATATTATTCAGAGGTTTTTTATGAGAAGCGTATTGAGGTTGAAACATTCCCCTTGTCCGTGATAAAGGTTGCAAACGTTCACGACGAACATCATATTTTTCTTTGGAAATTTTCAACCAAGGTTTGAGCTTCGTATCAGTTATCGATGTTTTTCCTACTAAAAACGGTGAAGGAATCAATTCTCCCATATCATTTTTTTCGGCATAATAGCAGTAACCATCTTCTCCTTGCAATACAGTATAACCATCTTTGTCATGCACCCAATGGTAAAACTCATCCCCTGAAGCGTATAGCGTTAATTGACTTCCATCAGGTTGAGTAACTGTTGTTTCAAGAAAGCTAAAAGGAGCAGCATACATCCAGCAGAAGATGTTGCACCAGAAACAAATCAAGAGTAATCTTTTCTTTATCATATCATTGATTTTAAACAAAATAAGGTCACCCTAACAATAGGTGACCTTATTTTAAATGACTATAGGGAAGGATTTAATTTACTTTCGTAGATATAACGCCATCCATTAGTAAGGTAAAGAAGCCACCAGATGCACCTGTGGTCGGATGAATTGCCTGGAATCCAAATCCATATTCAAATGTGATCACTCCATTATCAAAGATTCCGACTAAAGCCCCCATGGTATACAAGTCTTCGCCTTCTACGTGGGTAGCTCTGAAGTACCGATTCCATGCACCTGTAGGTTTAGGCATCGGACCTATGTATTGGTTATCTTTCATTGTAACTACAATTTCACCATCAACTTCTTCCACACTCATCTTTGCAAGAGTTCCATAACCAAAGTCCACATTCAATACGTTAGTATCTTCATCAGAAGCAGTAATTAAAGCCGGAACACTAACCGGAGTAACTTCATCGAAAGCAGAAATACCGGTCATATTATGGGTTCCGATTATAGCTGCCCATGGATGTTCATCATCGACAATCGTAACAAGAACACTATTCTGTGCAGATTCCAATAATTTAGGAGATGTTGCTGAGATTATAATTCTGAAAGTTTTCTTTCCGGTAAAAATATCATTATCTATCGGTCGTACAATTACATTTTGTATTCCACAACCATCTTCGAAAACTATTTCTTTGTTTTCAATAACAAAGTCAGTCCCTTCAATAGCTGGATTACTTTCTCCTTCAGAAGAAGCCGTAAGGGTTACTATTACCTTTCCACTGCCTTTAATCCCTGCTAAAGCAAGGGGAATTTCGAGCGGTTCGGTAGCATTCTCGTCTACAGAAGCTGTCGTAGTCGGAAAGCTTGCATTAGAGTCTGCCGCTCTGAACGATTGCGGTTCGTTATCATCGCATGCGGCAAAAGCAAACAACAATCCGGCAGCCAATATTAAATATGTCAATTTTTTCATTTGTTTCCGTTTTTAGAAATTAATACTTGTTTTGAACCATATTCTCATTAGCATCTATTTCACTTTGTGGAATAGGTAAGAGATAGTAAGGACTATCAGCTGATACTTCCTGAGCACCAGCGGGAGCACCAGTACCATCTGCTAGGAAACCTAAACCGTCACGTTCTACATCTTCATGTCTACGTTTCAGGTCAAAGAAGCGGTGCCCCTCAAATGCCAATTCTAAACGTCTTTGTAATTGGATTGCTTTTTCCAGGCTCTCACCACTTTCATTACCTTCTTCATAATCTGAATAACGTTTTGAGCGTACAATATTCAAGTCTGCCAAAGCAGGAGCATATTGCTTCAAATTGTAATTAGCTTCTGCACGGGCCAAGTACATTTCTGCAGTACGTATAAGAGGAATATCAACCAGACCGGCAGAAGCACCACCATTAGCCCACTTCCATACCATATTACAATCACCACTTTCGCTGGTAACCATTTTGATAACAGAATTACGACAGTCAGTTGTTGAATACAGTTCTCTTAATCCGCAAGAAACAGAATAATTACCTACATAACTGGTTGTAGCACCCTGTCCCCAGCTGTTACCAGGCAAAATTCCATCATCTGATTTAAGTGCTATGCGGAATAAGACTTCAGGAACTGCCATACTGGTAGTATATACTTTACTGAAACCTTGAGTATCTGCCATATCAGAACCATCACCTGCAATAGCCGCTGTTGCATTTGTTACAGCCAATTGATTCTCACCCATCGTCAGATACACGCGCGCCAGGATAGCACAAACAGATTTCTTATTCAATCGATAATTGATTTTAGTATTATAATCATCAGTCATCAACCCTTTTGCTCTTTCCAAATCTTCCACCAGCCATGTATATACTTCTTTCACAGTATTACGTGCCGGAAAAGTGGTTTCCGTATCTTTTTTATAGGTAACTCCTAAATCGCTATCAGAAGCTTGCTGATAGTTTCTACCATATAAACGTACCAAGTCAAAATGTATCATGCCACGTAAAGCAAGACATTCGGCCAGTAGGTTGGCAGCTAATTTTTTGTCTGCTTCAGCTGTTTCCATGCCATCCAGACGGGTAATAACTTCATTAGCACCTAAAATACCATTATAAGCAGCAGACCACATTCCTGTCACTCCATATGTGTCGGCATAAAATTTAAAATCGGCAAACTCATTGTAAATCAAGCGTCCATCACGATTCAACGTTAGATTATCAGACATAACATCCGGCACCATCAACATAAATTCTGTAGTATAAGATGCCGACCGAATTGATTCATATACACTATTGGTCGTATTATCAAAGTCTTGTATAGACTCTAGTGCATTGTCGCTATTTAGAGAATCATGAGGAGTGGTATCCAAGAAACCAGAACATCCGGTCAATGACAAACTAAAAAGAGCAACTGCTGGTATTATTGTTTTTTTAATTAATTTCATACGAGTGTCTTTTTTTGAAATTCATAAATAATTAGAAACCTATTTCAATACCGAACATGATTGTTCTGGAAGCCGGGTAGCTAAAGTCAAGCACACCACCTGTGGCACCTGTACCTGTACCTGCTGGTGAATCACCTACCTCAGGGTCAAGTCCTTTAAATCCTGTTACAGTAAACAGATTCAAACCTTGTGCAAAAAGTCGTAACTTCTCTACATGGGCTACCTTAAGCCATTGTTTTGGGAAAGTGTATGCCAAGGTCAAATTTCTCAAACGCAAATAAGATGCATCTTCCAAATATCTGGTAGATTGATAAGAGCTATTGTTTATACTTTGTTTAGGTACATTGGTTATATCTCCCGGATTTTTCCATTGATCATACAGCATGCTTTTATCTTGATTATTACCATACTGTGCTCCATCACTTTCCGTAAAGAAACGGATATGATTATAAATATAGTTTCCACCAGAGAAATAAAAATCAGCGGCTAATTCCCATCCTTTATATGAAAGATTTGCACCGAATGAACCAAAATATTTCGGATCAGGAGTCTTACCATCCAAAACGACAGCGTCATTTGAATTGTATGTATTGGTAATTTTACCATCTGCAGTATAATACAACGCATCACCATTAGCAGGATTTACTCCAGCCCAACGTACCATTTTGTAGATATTGATAGGATAACCTTCTTTAATCAAGTTATTCCAACCAATAGAAATATCATTTCCTTTGTATAGCTTCTTGATTTCATTCTTATTTTGAGAAATCATTCCGTTTAAAGTTAGTTTCCAATCATTTGTTCTAATGAGGTCACCATTGATAGAAAATTCATATCCCTTATTCATTAATTCACCAACATTATCAATACGACTTGAAAAACCTGAAGTCATAGACAAACGAGTTGAAAGTAATAAATCGGTTGTTTTACGTTGATAAACATCAAATGTAACGTTTAAGCGTGAGTCGAACAAAGATGCATCCAAACCCACAGATGCTTGCATACTCTTTTCCCAAGACAGATTAGGATTCGGTAAGCGCGCAGGATAAGCAGTTGATGCACCATTATAGCTACCATAACCATATACTCCTTGTGCCGCATAATCACCAATATTATTATTACCACTGGTACCTACACTGCCACGTACTTTCAAACGAGTAAGCCAGCTTACATCTTGCAAGAATGATTCACGTTCCATGTTCCAACCTAAACCTACAGCCCAGAACATACCATATTGGTTATCTGCTCCAAAGCGTGAAGAACCGTCCCAACGAATAGCTGCATCAATAATGTATTTACTGTCATAAGTATAACCAGCTGTTGCCAGATACGAAAGCATTCTCCAGTCAGTGGTATTTCCTGCTACATCTTTATCTGTAGCTCCAACGGAAATTGCATCCAATTTGCCAGTAGCAAAGCCACTAACAGAGGCAGTTAATGTACGGTAATGGCTGGATTGAGCCTCCATTGCAGCAGCGGCTTTTATTGCATGAACTTCATTAAAGGTTTTGTCATAACTCAACATGTTTGTCCATACCCAAGTAGAACGTTGCTGGATACGATCGTTGCGATATCCATAAGGCGAACCTAAAATTTGTGATAACTGAGATTCGGGCTTATTAAATTGGTAGTTTTGATATTGGGTAAAGTCTATACCCGCTACCGTTGTATACTTGAGTTGATCCCAAATTTTCCATTCAAAATTGAAAGCTGCAATAATTTTAAGTTTACTTAAACTTGAAGGATTATTAGCAACATTCTCGAAGATATTAATTTGATTACCAGCAACCTTCATATCAGTATTGTAGCTACCATCTTCGTTATAAGGAGCATCATAAGGATTAGCATTAAATATGTAGTTGAACGGATTTAAAGCATTACGGTCTGTTCTCAATAAACCTTCCTTGGAAATACCAGCAGAAGAATTAAAACCAATTTTCACCACATCTTTAATCTTATGCTCAAGATTGGCACGTAGTGTACTTCTTCTAAGATAAGAACCGGGTACTATAGCATCCTGATCAAAATATTGACCTGACAAATAGAAACGAGTTGCATCAGTACCTCCTGCCACATTCAATTCATAAGATTGTGTAGTACCAGTACGGAAAATTTCATCAGCCCAGTTTGTGTTCTGAGCAGCAGCAATTTCAGCATCAGTCATTGCTCCACCATTAGCTCCACCTGATGAACCGCGACCAATGCCTAATTGACGCTCATAAGTCAGTTTTTCCTGTGCGTTCATCATTGTAAAATCACTATCAGATAAGGTTCTGGTAGAAATTCCAAAGATAGCTTTTAAGTCAATTGTAGTTTTACCACTTTGACCTTTCTTGGTTGTGATAAGAATAACACCATTAGAACCCCTGGAACCGTATATCGCGGTTGCAGATGCGTCCTTCAATACAGACATATATTCAATATCATTCGAGTTTAGTGCTGCAAAATCTGCAGAAGAAACAGGTACACCATCGATTACGAATAGTGGATCACTACCGGCTGAGATAGAACTTGTACCACGAATCTTAATATTAGCACTGGCACCTGGACGTCCAGTTGCAGCAGTTACTTGCACACCTGCTGCTTTACCTTGCAATGCCTGGTCTACACTATTTACCGGTACTTTGGATAACTGATCAGCTTTTACTATTTCAACAGAACCGGTCAATGAGCTCTTTTTTGCAGCACCATAAGCCACTACTACTACTTCATCAAGCATAGCAGCATCTGCCTTAAGCACGATCTTTAGATTGTGTTTAATTGCCACTTCTTGTGTCTGCATACCAATATACGAAACCTGCAAAGTCTTCGCAGGACTACAACCAAAATAAAACATTGTATATCAGCTGTATAACCATTTAACTAGAACTGTGTGTCAGGAAGGATGTATCTATATATTACACTGATAATTAGATATATATATATTATTGCATTACATTTATTCTTGATATGATCTACCAAATATTACACTATTATGAAAAGTAAAAATCTAATTAACAGCAATATAGGTACAAGTTTATTATACTTCTGAATTATTTAGGATTAACCTCAAGTTGCTATAATCTTGTTTTATGTAAGATAATTTACTTATAATCATAATACTCTGATGCAAAAATGCGAAGAATATCTTATAAAAGTATTCTTCGCATTTTACGTGTAGATTATTTACTAATAATACAATCTTAAAATTAAAAATCTTGCCTTTTTAATAGTTTCATATTTCTTTTATTGCATATCCTATTTCTTAATAAACTTGCTTCTATAGGTATTACCATTGACAGACTGCAAAGTTACAATATAATAACCGGCTGACAATCCACTAACAGGAACGGAGTATTCTCTCTTATCTCCAGATTCTTTCTGCCTAATAACCTCCTGTCCAGATAGATTATAAACAGAAAGCATTTGAGCAGTATTGCTTGTACGAATATAAAGAACATCTTCTACCGGTTGTTGATAAATGATTATCCCATCTTTATAGGTTATTTCATCTTCGATGCCGGTTATAGGTCCTACAGAGAAATAAAGTCTGCACAGTGGATCGCCTCCATATCCTCCCAGCAGTTCAGGTTTATACAAATTGATATAATAGTTTCCTTCCTCTATTTGCGGATCAATTTCCATTTCAAGATTAACAGTCTGTCCTTTCTCTACAAATACATTTGTATAGTGTAAGTTAGACGTTGAACCTTGGCCAACAGCAAAGATTGCTGCCATCAAAGTCTTATCATATACATTACCCGTACCACTTAATGACAAATCTGCCAATAACTTAAGTTTTTCTCCTACTTGAAGTTTATCTGCTTCTAAATGTGCATTTTCCACTATTAAGGTAGATGTTCCAGAGGTTTTGTTGACAGTGACAGGAGTCAATTCTTTTCCAATACCATATACATATTCTCCCCATTGTACTCCCGGACAAATTAAATAATCCCCGGCTGGGATGCCTTTAGATGCTTCTGTTAGGTTAGATATTAAATTCCCAGAAATGTTAATTTCTTTATTTTCGGCACTTGGTTTTAATTCTAACTGGGTATATCCGGCTAAGCTTATTAGTTGTGCCTCTTCATCGGCAGTAATAAACAGAACACCTGCTAAACCATAAAAATCACTCGTTGTACTCTTATTGGAAAGCAACATCTTGAAGTCTCCTCTACGACCGCTATATAGATTATGTAGTGACTCTACACTCCCATCTAAATCTTCTTTCAAGTTCAAATTTCCAGCAAATAAAGCTAAAATACATTTGTTACCAGATATAGTGAGTGTAAATTGCGTTTCAGAACCATAACTACCACGTACACGACTCCAAGCTGTCTCACGTGAATCTTTGGTTGCTAGATACAATGCATAAGTACCGTCAGTTAAAGTACTGGGGACAGTTATGTTTGAAAAGGTTTGGCCTTTGGTTCCAAAATTAGGTTTAACATTCCCCAAAGATATATTCCATAAAGCGGACTGTTTACCATCTTTCTCAGCAATTAATCCCAACTGTCCATTCTTGAATGTTGTGCTCATGTTATACATCTCAGTAATTGTAAGATCAAAGTTCTCCCCCTTGGTAACTTCATTTTTACTAACTTCCAACTTCGAAAGGTAGAAATGAGATGTATAACTTGATGTTGCTACAGGAGGTTGAAATCCAGTAATCATTCCCTGTTGATAGATAAATCCACCGCCTATATTCGTTCCTCCGCCGATTCCCGGAGATGACGGATCAAGAGAAGCTACTTCGAAATAACCATTATTAACTCCACCCCAACCCCAATTGACATGAACCATATCTTGGGTATCATAGCCATCAAAAACAAATTCGTGTCCAACATCTTTGGATGCCCCATTATAAAGTACCGGTCGCCCTTCACTAATTTCCTTCTTAATCAGGTTCATCCACTCCTCAGAAGTAAAATACTCACGATATATATATCCAAGATTCTCATCATATCCGAAATAATCAATCAAAGCCTGTCCTACTTTAAAAGAATAAGCACCGGAACTGGAAGGAGAGTACTCCATTTCAACAGAAACACCACATGCGTACATTAATAGTGCAACAGCATTAGCTTGCTCTGTAGAGTATTTACCACTGATGTACTGTGGCAACATATCATTCCAGTCGAAAGTTGTATTTTCATAATCAAAAGAATATCGGACACCATTGGAAGTATAAGAATAGTTACCTTTCCCTTTTGCAGGATATTCGTAATATTTTAAAATCATTGCCATTGCTGTAGCCACACATCCAGTAACACTACGTTGTCCTTGAATAATTGGACAAGCATCGTTATATGGAGCATCCTGATTCCAGTTTATTTCTCCTAATAAAGGAGATACAGATGCAGGAAAACTTTTTCTTGTAAGTAGTTTAGGTTCTATAGATGCTTTTTTTTCATTGTCTATATTTTCATAAGCAGCGTTATAATATTCTAGCCAACCAAGAAGGTTAGTAGGCAAATTTTCTGTCATGAAGCAAGTCTTATCAGAATAGGCGAGGATAGGCTTCATACGGTCATCACCAGAAACAATGACATAAGCTGAGTGGCCATTATTGTATATGTAAAAAGCAGTTCCTTCCACACTACGGGTAGACGCAGATTTTAGCAAATCATTAGAAACTGCAACCAACTGGACTTCAGCAGCATTACGTGTCGTTGCATTGTTGAATTGCATAAAGAAAGAGCGTGCAATAGAGAGTCCTTCTTCAGGAGAACGCTGGGCCGCCCGGACCATCAAACTACATAAGAGTAGCCAAGATAAAAGTAATAATTTTCTCATAGGCATAAATATTAGTATCAATATTCTAAAAATAATTTATATTTTAAATCGCTATAAATAAAAGAGGGGGAACAATAAGCCTTCTAATAGAAACACTTTTTATTCCCCCATTTATAGAACTATTCCATAGGAGCCTCAATACTCCAGAAAAGTTTATTCAACATTATCATTTAACCATTACGCCATCCATTGTTTGAGCGACCTTTATATTCTTTGCAGCGGAGAACGATTTTTTATTCATCTGTAAAGGCTGCATTGAAAATCCTTTCATCAATTTAGTGTTCACTTCTGCTGATTGCTTCTTCACAGGACTCCATATCAACTTACAATATGGTGAGTATAAACTTGCACCTTTATCTGTAATTGCACAGTAGCCAAATGAATCCCATTCAACTGTATTAGACTCAGCATTCAAGAATGTCAATTTTCCGTCTTTCGTCAAACCACCAATAAAATATTCTTTTGTGGTCAATTTTCCAGCAGAAGAATTGATCAATGCAAGTACTGCATCATAACCATCATACGGTTCAACATCCTGAGGAGCTAAAATAATCCAACCAGTTTCTTTATCATAATCCAAATAGAAAGTATCGTCATAGCCTTCCTCACCCAAAAGTCCTTTAACAACCAAGGTTTGATTATCTGCTTTTTTAACTGAAGCTGCTAAATTGCCAGATGCAGAAGATGTCGCAGCCGGAACAAGCCAATTGCCTACATAATCATCAATTGAAGTACCTTGAAGCAAATCATCAAACGGACTTCCACCTGTAGAGAAATTGAAAGTAGCAGAAGCATTTTCCTGAGCTTCACCACCACCATAAGTAACAACAACAAAAGAGTAAACACCACCTTCATCACAAGGAAGAGTAACAGTACCGCTCTCTGTAAGTTCCTCAGACTTAATGCTACCATCAATGATACCTTTAGCAGCTGCTTCAATATCTTCACCGGATACCAAAGCTATCTTTGCAGATTCAACATCTTCTCCAAGCGTAACTTTAGCAATGGCATAATTCTTATTGGACACATCTGTATAACGTCCCAGATAAGCAACCTCTGCAGTATAATCAGTAAGAACAATTCCTGGGAACGCAATTCTGACAACTCCGTCCTCCTGAGAATGATCCCAACCACCAAGACCATCCATATAGTAGTATGGAGCAAGTTGAACAATAGCAGGTTTCCCCTCTTTCGTATAAGCCTTAACGGTACTATACATCCAGAATGATTCAGCTTGAAAGTTAGTGAAATCTGACGGATGATGCGCATCCACATTCTTATTGTAATCGTTTGAAGTATTATAGAAACCTGTACAATAAGCATCAAAATGTACTAAACCATCAGTTGTTATTTTGACTTTATTGATCATATCGCCCGCCTTTAGAATCTGGAATGTCAGATAAGGTGATTGATCACCATGAGTTGAAAGTCCCTCAGCTTCTAAGCCTTGTGAATACGGATCAACCAAACGATACATCGTAGGATCAAGATCGTTTTGTTGTAGCTCTACCTGATAAGTTTTCTCAAATAAGAAAGCATCAGAGAAAATTGCATTACCTAACGAAGTCCACGGTGCTGGAATACCCGCTTTAAATGAATAAGTGGAAGTTCCATAAGGTGTTGTAAGGTTAGCATCTGCAATTGCAATAGTGATTGCTTTAAAATCGTCGTATTCAAGTTTATCAGGATCGTAACCGATTGACAGTTTTATAGTTTCAGCGCCAGCTGCAAAATTTGCAGTAGTAGGAATTGTAAAAAGGCCTGATTTATCTGTTGCGGTTAGATTTACCGTTAGAGCCTCAGTAGTATTTATACGGCTTACTGTAACATCGAACGAAGTTGCGTTTTTAGCCAAATTAACCTGTGACGGCATAGCGGTCGAGAAATAGACCTGTGCACCAGCAATTTCTTCTGCCGGGTCATAATCGTATGAGTCGGTACATGCACTCCAAGTAAGTGCAAATACACCCATCAGCACCAGCAGATATGTATTTAGTTTTTTCATACTAACTATTTTTAGTAAATTTATTTATAATCAAGTTTATTTAAAACTCAAAGCTGTTTTACTCGCTAATCCAAGGTTTATAAAAGTCTGTAGGATCTGGATTACCAAAACCAACCAGTGCTTCGTTATTATCGCTTTCTTGTCTTACGATACTCATATTCATCCATGCCGGACGTCCCTTAGTATTCAAACGAGCAGTGTCATAGAAGTTTGTATCCGGGTAACCACGAGTAACACTCATATTCAGACGCTTCACATCATAGAATGTCAAACCTTCACCCCATAGTTCTACACGTTTTTGAAATACAACTTCTTCAACCACATCACTATTTGAACATACATATTTCGGATCACGATAGTTTTTCATGAATGTTTCCAGTAACTGTTTACCTTCAACAGCATTTAGATGGGCAGCAGCTTCAGCCTCGATAAAGTACATCTCTTCAACACGCATTATAGGGAAAGCAACAGCATTACCAACATTACTAACACTTGTATTTCCTTCATTTGGACGGAACTTCACAGATGCATAATCTGGTAATTTTTCACCTGTTTCCTGATTTATAAATGGAGTTTTTCCTTCCAGAGCAGTACCGGCAGGAGCTTTCCAGATTTTCTTGCGGAAATCCGTATCGCTCATCCTTTCATACATAGTACGATTAATCATTAAAAATGGTTCTCCACCAGTATATCCATATGATGCTTCATTAGACATCCAAGAAGTCCAGGTTGCAATACCACTCTTTACCTGATCATCTTCAGCCTTTAGTTGTGAGCCCCACATCCAACAAGAAAGATCATTGAATCCTTTAGTTGTACTTAGACATTGATTTTCTGTCATTGGAGTAACACTCGTTGCATCAATAGCTTTACGTGCATAAGTCTTAGCATTGGCATAATCGCCCAGCCACATATAGTAACGAGCCTTTAAACCATATACCACATCCAGATGAGGCAGTGTCTTAGTCGTGATTTTTAAGTTGACAATATATTCTTCTGCTTTATTTAAATCCCCTAGAATAAACTCAGCCATTACTTGGCGTGTAACGCGAGGGTTATTTCTTGCTTCTGCTTCAGTCATACCTTCTTTCACAATAGGCACAGTCAGGTTCAATACATCATTTCCGCTGGAGTTCACTGAAGAAAAACCTTCAACCGGCATAAATTCATACATTTGTGCCATATCCAGATAAGCCAATGCACGGAATGCATGACCAGCACCTAAATAACCTAATTGCAAGGTATTAGCAGTTTCTGTATTTACTGCACCAATCATATTATTAGCCGTCTGTACAAACTTGTAGTAATACCACCAATGAAATTGTGCATACATGTAACTGTCACCTTGAGCTTTATTCATTTCCCAACCGGTATACCAGTCATAACCACTACCACTATATACTATAGGCATATCTTCAGTCATCACATCACGGATATGCATAATAGAACCATATCCCCAGTCATAGTCCTGGCGTTGGGGTAATACTCTGAATGTATTAAAATAGGCAGGCATTGCCCACAATAATGCTTCTGTAGCTTTTGATGACGAGCCTAACTGGTCTTCAGTTGCCACCTGGGTAGGAAGCGTTTCTTCAATACATCCGGTCATCAGAACGGATGAAGAAAGACAGACCCCTAATATTAATTTAGATATATTTTTCATATTCAATAATTGCTAATTGGTTTAGAATGTAAGTGTGATACCTCCCGAAATAGTACGCATTGGAGCATAATAAGCAGATGTTACACTACCTGTAATACTCTGGCGTGGATCAAGTCCTTGGCGTTTAGACCATACCCAAACATTATCACAAGACATATAGATGCGCAGTTTTTCCATACCCATAGTACGGCAGATTCGTGATGGCAAAGTATAACCCAGATTAATATTCTGCAAGCTCAAATAAGAAGCATCAGTCAAGAAACGATCTGAACTCTGATTCATATATGAGTCATTATATTGGAAACGAGGAATGTTAGAACTTGTATTTTCCGGAGTCCAGGCATTCAACAAATCAACATGGAAAGCATGTCCCTTGTTAATTCCCATTGAGGCAGCATAGTCACTATCATAAACTTGTCCACCAAGTTGATATGCAAAATCAATAGAGAAATCAATACCTTTATATTCAAAACTTGTTCCAAAACCGCCGTACATATCCGGCAATGCAGTTCCGCAAAGATGCTGTGTTGCTTCACTGGGCTTCGTTGTTGTTTCAACTCCGGTTACATTACCATCTTTATCTTTTATATCTTTATAGAACAGAGATTCTCCTTTTTCATTAACACCGGCATATTTATACAGATAATAAGTATATAAAGGTTCACCTTCACCGTAGAAGAAGCTACCGCTGGAATAACCGGATACTCCATCTACTTTCAACGTTTTAGACTTTTCTGACAAATACGTAATCTTATTCTTGTAATGAGTAAAGTTTAAGCTAATCGTCCATTTCATATCATTGGTCTTGATTGGCGTACCCTCTAATTCTAATTCAACACCCGTATTACGCATATCACCCACATTGGAATAATAAGAAGTAAAGCCCATTGTAGGAGGAAGAGGGAATGAAAACAACATATCAGAAGTCTTGCGATTGAAATATTCTACAGTACCACTTAAGCGATTTTTGAGAACTGCAAAGTCAATACCAACATTGAAGTTACCATTTGTTTCCCAGGTAATATCCTTGTTACCCATAGCATAAGGAACAGCCGCCGGGTTACCGTTTGCATTTACAATCTCATAAGTAGTTATATAACGGTAGTCACCGATATTATCATTACCTTGCGAACCATAAGATGCTTTTAATTTTAACTCATCAATCCATTCTACATTAAAGAAATCCTCTTTAGAAATTAACCAAGCACCTCCTAATGACCAGAAGTTACCCCAACGATTGTCCGGATGGAAACGAGAAGAAGCATCACGACGATAAGAACCAGATACAAAGTATTTTTCATTAAAATCATATTGTATACGGCCAAAATAACCTTCTGTGTTATAGTCTTTTGTATAAGAGTTAGCAGAACCATCCAAGATAGCACCAATCAATTCCGGGTTATTCGGATCGAACATGTTAGATTTTGAAGCATATAAATAATAGTATTTATAACGATAAGACTCATGTCCCAACATCGCTTCTATATTATGGGAACCAAAGCTCTTTTTATAGTTTAATAATTGCTGATAGTTATATGATAGCTGACGAGTATGGTATTTATATGCAATACCATTAGAGGAAGCGTATTGACCATAGTAGGGATTCGTAACATTAGTCTGACGCATTTCATCTACATATACACTGTTGGTAGAACTAAATTTGAAATCTTTCAAGAAACGTACCTCGAAAAAGCCTACAGCGCTAATTGCATTACCCTCAGCATTCATCTTATCCAAAATGCTGCTGGATAAGGCATTACTTTGTCCCAAGTAAGGACGGCTATTACCAGCGTTAGAGCCATCACCATAGTCATAACGTGTGATTCCATTAGCATCTTTCATTATTACGCCATTTCCATCACGCAGGTATAGCGGATAAATCGGAGCCATCTGAGTTAAAGCAAATACATTACCAGAGGAATTGGAACTACCATCATCACCCAACTGATTAGATTCATAATGCGTATAAGCCATGTTTGCTCCCACTTTCAACCAATCTTTAATTTGATAATCAGCTTTCATACGACCAGTCAGACGTTCATAGTCAGAATTATTGGCGATACCTTCATTATCCAAATAGTTGAAAGAAGCATAGAAAGAAGACTTATCGCTACCAGCTGTTGCTGTCACTGTGTATTCCTGACGCAAACCATTCTTATAAGCAGCATCTGTCCAATCATCTGGCAACAACAGATAGTTTTGTCCTTGATAACTAACAAGGTTACCTAATGTTGCATTCGGATTCAATTTACCATTTTCGCCAATCATATACTGCCCTGTAGGTACGTTATAAACATTATATCCCAAACCGTAGGCATTATTTGCAGTCAGATTTTGATTAGCCATAATATGAGCCGCATTTGAATCCATTCCTTGGGTATTCGTAAAGTAGTTCTTCAGAGCGCCATAATACATTTCATAATATTTAGCAGGGCTAGTAACATAATTATAATCCTGAGTAGCACGAGAGTTAGATCCCCATTTTGCATCGACTGTAATTTTGGCTTGTCCGGCATTACCTTTTTTAGTAGTAATGATAATCACACCATTAGCACCACGTGCACCATACAGAGCACTTGAAGCGGCATCTTTCAATACAGTCATTGACTCAATATCCTGAGAGCTTATATTATTGAGGTCACCATCATACGGTATACCATCCAATACAATCAAGGGGTCTTTTCCTGCATTGATTGAACTAATACCACGTACACGAATCGTTGGTGTTGTAGCTCCCGGTTGTCCAGAAGTAGTGTTTAGCTGTACACCAGAAACTTTACCAGTCAATGCATTAGCTACATTGGAAGTCTGAATCTTACCAATCTGATCAGATGAGACAACACTTGCCGAACCTGTAAATGCTGACTTCTTTGCAGTACCATAAGCAACCACCATTACTTCTTCAAGTATCTCACTATCAGATTTCATTGTTACTTTTACGTGAGATTTAATCGCAACTTCTTGTGTTTGCATACCAATATACGAGATTTGCAACGTCTTCGCAGAACT
>ERZ779740.101-NODE-101-length-50184-cov-14.4272_pt1 | contig 50184 bp, 27 predicted proteins | sample MGYA00511099_ERZ779740 | MGnify/ENA primary metagenome ERZ779740 (study PRJEB29588, sample SAMEA2161216) | human gut metagenome | biome: human gut; feature: human-associated habitat; material: faeces | place: Denmark | collected 2008/2010 ...
TTCATATTACACCGTTTTTAGTTAAATAGGTGTAAACCATTTCTGTATTAAGTCAATATCACTGGTTCTCAGCAGAATAACCCCTAATATGAAATAAACAAATGCATCGTCCTGATATGGGCGACTGCGAAAGTGAGAGTAACCCGCTTACCCTCACACCGTTTTTTACTACCACCACACTTAATATCTTAACTATCAACGACTCGTACTAAGAGTGAGGGTAGTGAGAGTAACTTGATCCAACTTTTTATTGAACGCTTGAGTTCATGGTAACTGAAAAACGATAAGTTCCGGACTGCAACGCAAGCGAGATAGCCCTTCCCTTCTGCGCATACAAGCTAACTCCTTTCGCTTCTTTCCATATAGAATCTCCTTCTTTTAGGGTTTCCAAATCTATATCGGACAGCTTCAAAATAGCCGTAGTATTAGCAGGCACAGTAACTTCAAGATTCAGGACACCAGAATTCACCGCCCAGTTGGACACTATATTCCCATACATCGAATTATAATGTGAACGAACCTGCTGAGGCCCTTTCTCCGTAATCCAAGGTTCAATGATAAATTGTTTATATCCGGATTCCGTACGTCGAATACCTCCCAGAGCCTCAATAAACCAGCTTCCTATGTATAAATAAGAACTATGCAAAGCCGAGCCACGACATTCCCAGTCTTCAAAGAGTGTACCATTACCTTTTTCCAACATATTCCCCCAACCTGGAAAATCTTCTTTCATAGCCATCTCAAAAATCAAATCATCACGATGATTATCCAGTAAAGTATGCAGCAGGAATGAACCGGCAGTTATCCCTCCCCAGAAATGCCCTTTACGATTTACAAGAATTTCCTGTTCAAGACGTTTCCAGACTTTGGTCCTCAGATTCTCAGGAGGCAGATCAACCATTAATGCAATGGCCAGATACGAAGGATAACCATTCACATAACTATTATTCCGGGAATCAAAGAAAGTCGTATGTACTGCTTTACGGATTTCTGAGGCTCGCTTCCTATAAGTAGCCGCCACTGTTTTATGGCCCAAAATATCGGCTATCCTTGCTGCTGTCTCCAAACTATAAATCCAATGGCAATTATTGAAAAACAGCGTCTCACGTGTATCTCCAAGTGCTTTTCCTTGTTTTTCCATGGCTGATCGTTCCGACCATGCATCCGGCCAAAGCCAGTCTCCCAAGAAACTCCACTTACCTCCCCAGCGTACCAACATATTATGTTGGGACTTCGTTTCTAAAAAATCAAGCCAGCGCTGGATTGTCGGAAAACTTTCCGAAAGGATGCGTATATCTCCATATTGCCGATAAAACTCCCATGGCAATGTGATACAGAATCCGCTCCACGACGGACCTCCACCACCAATACGAGTAGGAGCTGTATAAGGAATATTACCATCTGCCTCTTGAACATCCCGCCAATCTTCCATCCATTTATTATAGAAAGCTCCCAATTGATAATTCCCCAAAGCCGTACGCGTGGTAGCCAAAGCATCTCCACCATAGCCACAGCGTTCACGATGAGGACAATCTACCACATAATTGCCTAAACTAAGGTTTTCCAAAGTCCATAAAGTGGTACGATAGATATTATTCAGTAAGGGAATATCACATTCAAATCCACCGCTTCTGCGATAATCAGGACGAATCATCCAACCACGTATCTGGTCTGTTGTTGGCTTATAGCGCAAACCACTGATTTGTACCCAACGGCCCGTCATATAATTAAAACGATTGCAGAAAGTTCCTTTCCGTTTAGGGCCCACTTTATAAATACTGTGTATGCCATAACTGCAAACATCCTTTTCCCTCTCGGAGAATTGGAATACGATTGAATCGCCAGGCTGGCCTTTAAGCTGCATTTCAAACCAACCGGCATAATTGACGCCCATATCAACTCTATAAACACCAGGAGTAATTTCCTGAATAGAGAGAGGAGTTATCTCTTGAATCAGACGATTAGGTTCCGTACGGTCTGAGGAAACTTTGAGTGCAGGGTGATACACTTTTACCTGTTCCCAATCGGAGTCGTCAAAATCAATGGCATTCCAATTATCTTTCTCTAAAGCCGCATCATAACATTCGCCTTCAAAATGATGGGCTTCCCAATATCCCAATAAAGTGTTGGGGCTGGCATGAGTCTTCCAGCTTTCATCGGAAGTAATTTGCAATTCTTTTCCTGAAGGCAATATAATCTCAGCCTGGACTAAAGCCATAGGAATAGCCGGCTTATCTTCCCGTTGATAAGCTGGGAATATAGACCAGGAGGTTCCTAACCACAGAGCTATCGCATTGTTACCTGATTTCAGATAATTCGTTATATCATAAGTCATATAACGGGCACGCGATTTATGATCCGTAACCGAGGGAGAAAGAACCGCATCCCCTACCTTTTTTCCATTCACATACAGTTCGTGATAACCGACAGATGCTACATAAATAACAGCATCCTGTGGTATAGTCTCCAAGTTGAATGTTTTGCGGAACCAAGGATCGGGCATCACATTATTGACCTTCCGGCCTCCTACACTCTGAGCTTCCATTTTTTCACTGCCTATCCATTGTGCTCCCCAGTCATCTGCCAATAATCCCATACGCCAAGAGGCAGGTGCACTCCAGGAAGACCAATTGCCTTGCTCATCGGAGAAACGAACTTTCCAGAAGCATTTTTGTCCGGCAATTAAAGGAACGCCTTCATAAACTATATTCACCGATTCATTAGTATTTATACGACCACTATCCCAAAGATCACCACGATTTGCATCCAGAAGAGCTTCGGAACTTGATACCAATATTTGATAAGCGGTCTGCTTCAGGCCACGCATACTGGTAGTTGTTCCCATTTTCCAACTTAACCGCGGCTTCGGTACATCAATTCCTAAAGGATTTTCCAGATATTCACATTTTAAGTCGAAAGGCTGGATAGCAGCAATATCTGTAAAGGTCGTACTTCCTGTTAATCCTTCTTTTGGGAAAGCGATCTGCACTTCTCTGCCATTCAGAGCAAGACATACCTCTCTTTGTTTATAAAGCGGATCAGCCGCCCAAATATCATAACCATTTTCCTTTTGTTCAAGATAGACAATAACTTGTTTATCCGCAGTTAATGTAAGCCCGCTATCCAACTCAACCATTCCCGGACGATAAAAGACAACAGCATATTGATGATTCAGCTTGACAGCCTGTACCGTAACCGAATTTTCAATAATCTTATAGTTCTGAGTAGCTACAAATGACTGGAAATCTTCTAAGGACTTATCAGGAACTACCATATAAGCATATTCCCCATCCTTGACCTTCTTTCCATGATCAATCCAAAGATTAAAGACAGCATCAGAAACTTCCTCGCCGCTCTCACTGATATTAATATCTTTCCAGGAACCACTTTGTTTCTGACTATTGACAGTTACCTCTCCACCTAAGGGAAACAAATAACCAACTTTATCATGATGCACCCAAATGGGATTTTTTATAGATGCGTTTTCTTTATAGATAGTACTACTTCCCTCCCCGCCAACGATCATCTTATCAGTAAAAAAGCACTGATTTACAGTTGTAACCACTTCTTCAGGAGCATCAGACGTTATGCCGGCTCCTAAACACAAAAGTACATCATCCATAAAGAAATAAGCCTTATTAGCTTTTACTCCCCTATAGCAATGTTCATAAGCAACCACCCCGTTTTTACCATTACTGACTCCACCGCCAAACTCATTCAATCCGAATAAATATCCTTGAAGCCTGGCTGAATCCGGATGTTGCACAGCTGTAGTACCTGGTATTTTATTCCAATTCCAGATAGGAAATATACTTTCATATTCTTTTCCTGAAGTCAGGATATTTGTTGTGCCAAGTGGTAGATTATACCCTTTGAGATTCTCATTATTAAGCATCTCTGTACCATTGGTTCGGGTAGAAATGACTTTAGCCGAAAGATAATAATTGGCTCCATGCTGAACCATAATATCCGATTTCCAGAAATACTTATTACCGGGAGTAGGAAATGGAGTACCGGACAGATGTTCTTTCCATGCAGAATAGTCTGCCGCGTGCTGTAAATCATTCTCCTCCATCCGCTCTAATGTGGCAGAAGAAATGTTACTAAGCCCCTCCTGACGTGATATATTACGGCCAATTGAACCAAAATCAAAAGTCCCTCGATAACCGAGTAAACGATGCCCCTCTAATAATAGATTAATAAATATCTCTTTTTTCTCCGGAGTAAAATAAGCATCAAAAACAGTACCCTTTACCAGTTGCAGATAGTATGCAATATCGTCTACATATGATAGCCCATACCCACCGGAGTACAATTGCGGACGATGCTGATGAAAACTGCCATCAATCTTAATACCTTCATCACCTTGTCCGGGAACTATTTCAATAGTAGAAGCAATAGATTCAAAGCCTATCCGTACCAGATCGATATTATCCTCAATGCATCCTTTATGAATCGTCACACTGGATACCCAAGTGCGATTTTTACCTTTATGCCCTTTATTTCCTGTAAGATCCCGTAAATAGGAAGAGTAATGTAAAAGCTGTTTTTTACTGATCTTACCCTTCAGCAGAAGCAACGGAACCATATAATCTTGCGGAGCACCAATATCACCAAACCACCAATTCTTCGACTCAGGACGCACTTTATACCAATAATCAATACCCGCAACAATTCTATTTAATAGTTTTTTTGAACTATAAAACTCACTCCCAGGTTTTCGGTAAGCAATAGCCATCGATTTCAATCGCTTCAGATGCGTACCGGCTGGAAAGAAGGCACCTTCATGTACTGTGATATAGTCCAAATCAGGGAAACTCCCATCCGGACGTATCGCATTCATATAGCCAGAGACTACCTGTTCATCCACTTTTGTTTCCAGATGGGAAGAGACCAGCCTGTCTGTCATTTCATCCAGTTCCTTTTGCATCTCCATCCGTATGTCTTTAGCCCCAGTCAAAGAACAAAATAGAGTAAGGAAGAAGAAAAATAGTTGTAATCGTTTCATAACCATATCATTATTTTAAGGCTTATCCACCAAAGATTTGTAACGGCATAGAGCCTCTACATAATAATAATCGGCATACGTTAAAGGTACATCAACCTCAGTACCGGACGGTATATTTCCTACTGAATGTTTAAGAATAAATCCTCCGTTGGTTCCCACCTCTGCCGTATATACCGGTGAAGATAATGTCTGTAGCATTTTCTCAGCTGCTTTATAATATTTTTCAGCCTTGTCTCCGGATACATATTGGGATAGTTCCAATAAACCGGAACAATTAATGGCAGCTGCAGAAGCATCACGTAAAGCATCCGGTATATCGGGAGCATTATAATCCCAATAAGGAATCAGGTCCTTAGGCATATTAGGATGGTTCAAGACAAATTCTGCAATTTTTATAGCTTGTTCAAGATACTCCGGTTTCTTAGTAAATCGATACATCATCGTATAACCATAAAGTCCCCAAGCCTGCCCACGTGCCCAAGCCGATTTCTCGGAAAAACCTTGCCCACCTTGATAATGCTTTATTGTACCAGTCTTCGGATTATAATTCAAACCATGGTAAAGACTATTATCGGCACGGAAATGATTCTTTAGAGTAGTATCGGCATGTTTCACCGCAATGTCATAAAACGTACTGTCTCCTGTGGCCTGAGCCGCCCAAAACAATAACTCCAGATTCATCATATTATCGATGATAACGACATAATCATCCGATCCACGATTGTGGGACTTGATACAGCCCACTACCGGACTGAAACGGGTAATCAGAGAACGGGCACTATTCGCCATAATATCTTTATATCCGGATTGTGGAGCAATGCGATTGGCATTGCCATAGCTACAATACATCATGAAACCAACATCATGTGTATTCACATTATACTGTTCCGGCTCCAATAACTTCAACATACGCACTCCCTCGGTATAGAGTTCTTCATTTCCTGTTTCTTCATACAAATAAAATAAAGTTCCGGGATAAAAGCCACTGCACCACCATTTTGAATTGCTGGTTTTCAAGCGCTGCATATGCTTGTCATACGTTTTAGGGAACTGGTTAGTTCCTTTCAGTTCATCTCTCATATAAAGATACTGGCGAGCAGCATGTTCCAAAGCCTTATCAACCTTTACCTTTCCTTTGGCAAACAGGTCGCCAGTAGAAAAGACACAGACAAAAGCCACAACAAACAGTAATGTTATCTTTTTCATATTTCTTTCTTTTCCAAATATGATATTCTTCATTTCACAATCTCAATTCCGCACAACTTTCAGTCCGCTAATATGCTTGATATCTGTTACATTCATTTCTTGCAAGCTATGAACCGGTGTCATCTGATCGTGCATATATATATTTTCCAGCATGATATTTTTTATCGGATGCTTTTCACTATAGCCTCTAATCAAAGAAGGAGTACTTCCTACTTCACGGACCCTGATGTTACTGAGGGTTATATTCTCCACATTTTCAGGAGAACGTAAATTGATTTCCAACCAGCGGCTTTCACTCTTATCACGAGGCCAAAATCCCTCAATATCTATATTATCAAAAAGTATATTACTGGCAATCCCTTTTCCCCATCTATGATTTACCGCAATGGCACGCATACTCTTATAAGAGAAAGAATTGATAAAACTCAGATTGGTCTGATCCTGCTCCACTCCAAAGCCTAATTTAAAAGTGGCACACCGGCTCCATCCGAAACAATCATCAAAGACAACATCATCCAGTATTTCCGGTTTCCCATACCATTTTCCTGCAATATCAGTCTCCTGCAACCAGGTTTTGGTAGAGTAAGTATCATCTTCGGCAATAGCAAACGAGTGCTTTACCAATACATGCTGGCACTCTTGAATATCGATAGCGTCATCTTCATAGTTCTTATCGTTCTCATTGAAATGCTTGGTATTAAGCAATGCCACATGATCGCAACGAGTTGGAACAACGCCCCACAGACCACTATCTACAAAAGTAATTCCATCAACTGTAAATCCGCTACATTGCATCGGAAATAAGAGGTTATTCAGATAATGATGTTGAGTACGCATATAGGTGCCATTCCCATCAATAATTCCACGACCATAGATCTTTATATTCGAAGAATTATCTTCCGTAAAGATAAACCAGGTACCATCCATTTTTAGTGATTGCTTCCGGTAATGTGTGATATAATCTTTCGGATTTCCTGTTCCACGGAGCACAGCCCCACCTTCCATATAAATATGCACATTGCTACGGAGAATTAAATTACCGCAATAATACAGGCCGGCCGGTATATAAACAGTTCCTCCACCATTACGATTCGCATCATCAATAGCTGTCTGAATAGCTATTGTACTCAACTCTGCTCCTTTTGGATCGGCTTTATAAGGTTCAGAGAGAATATTATATATACCTATCCCTTCATTCTCGGGTATATCTGTTTCCAGATTATCTGCCGCAATAGCCAGTTCTTTCAGTTCGTTGATCTTCACAATCAAGTAACGGGAATCTACCAAATCAAACGTCAGCTTATTACCGTCAGCTACCGCTTTTATGTTCAAAGCTAAAGGTGAAATAGTGAACTGTTTAATATCTTCATCTACTGTAACAGTAACCTTTTGCCTGCCGGAGAAGGAAAATGTAGCAAAATCATAGATAGGAGAAAAGGCTTGTACCGGTACATCAGTCTGGCCTACATTCAGAGAATGTTGTTTGCCACGCTGATAGCAAGATGCCAACGGATAAGCCTTCACTTGCGGTTGTTCCACTGCATCTGAAAAAGAAGTGACTTGCAGTCTTTCCGCAAACTGTAACCCAGGTAAATCAGTGGTCACTCTTACCGTCACAGGCTTACCCGGCAAGATATCCATATAATTATCAGATATAAAATTATCGATATCTCCTTTAAGCGACAGGAAAACTCCTCTTGCAAAAACATCACAAGATAAAGTAACATCATAACCACCTTCAACCGCTACGAAGTTCTTATTAATCCGTGCCGTTGCATAATGCATATCCTTCTGTTTAGCCGGAAAATAATTATTGGTATACTCTTTTCCGGTTTTATCTCTATAAGAGACATGGATTACAACATCTTCTTTATTCGCTCCATCCAACATTTTATCCACAGTTTCTCTCCAAACCACCGTACTTGTATTAGCCGGAACGGTGACCTGCCTGGTGAATTCCTTCACAATACCATCACCATCCAACCGGAGAGCACAAACCTTTAACTCACCTGAAGTAGGTTTCAGTCTGTCGGACACTATATATACCTGAAGAACGTTGCCATCTTCTATCGGTGATACCAGTAAATCAGCAAAAGACTTTACCGTAAAATAATGCTGGGCTTTCCAACGACCGTAATAATCACGACTGGACCAGGACGCTACCGGCCAGCAATCATTATGTTGCCACACCAATGATCCCATACAATAAGGCATATCACGCCGGTGTGCTTCCATAGCCATTTTCATAGCATCAGCCTGCAATAACTGGCTCATATAGGTAAATGAACGGAAATCTTTGGGTTGCCGGTATTCCGACAACAAGAAATCGTTAATACGTTTATTGGCTGTTGCCCCACCTCTCTGATGAGCCATCATCACTTCCGAAGTCAAATTCCAGTCTTCCTGCAGAGGTGCATAACGTTTAATTGATTCAAATTCCGGGAATGACTGAAAGCCATACTCACTAAAAAAGCGGCTCCGCTCATGCTTAAATTCCGAAAGAGGTTTTAATCCCTGCCAAACTTCCCAGTAATGCATGTCACCTACCGTATGATTGCGCGTACCCTTATCATCAGAGTAAGGAGACGATTTACGATAGCAAACCCCTGGATGATATTCCTCCACAACAGCCGGTAACGTTACAAAATACTGGTCCTTAAATTGCTTCCATATAATATCTGAATAAGCCGGATTCTGTTTATCGTAGGTATTCTTCCAATTCCAGTTAAACCAAGCATCCAGGCACTCATTATTACCACACCAAAGAGCTATACAACTGTGATTGCGCAATCGCCGTACATTATCTATAGCTTCCTTACGAATATTTTCCAGCAACTCACCCTCAGCAGGGAATACGCTACATGCAAACATAAAATCCTGCCAAACTAAAATACCGTATTTATCACATAAATCATAAAAAATATCTTTCTCATAAACCCCACCACCCCAAATCCGGAGCATGTTCATATTTGCACTGACTGCATCCTGAATTGTTTTCTCATAAATAGAGTCGGTAACACGTGTCAGAAAGTTATCGCAAGGAATATAATTCGCTCCTTTGGCAAACAAGGGTTTCCCATTCAGTTCAAAATAGAAACTTTCACCATGTTCGTCAGGAGCCGTTACCACTTTCAATGAACGGATGCCCAGTTTGTCTTCTGTTATATCTATTTGTTTTCCATCCAGTTCCAGAGTTGTAGCAAAGTCGTACAAGAAAGGTTCGCCTAAGCCATTAGTCCACCATAACCGGGGTTTCTTCATGGTAAATGATACCGGGATTTTATTCAAACCTTTATTTAAGCGAATTAATTTTCGGCACTCGGTACGGCTATCCGTACGATTGATTACAGAAACACTTGCTTCTGTTTCTTTATCAGACAGCACTTCTACTGTTACGTCTATTACAGCCTGATTGGCTGTCACAGACTTCTGGTTATAAAAGACATCATCTATACGAACCTCATCCCATGCCTCCAGGGCTACAGGACGCCAAATACCCGAAGTTACCAGACGAGGGCCCCAATCCCAACCAAAATGATAGCCGGCCTTACGAACAAATACTCCGACCTTACGATTCAGCAAACCTCCATTTTCCGACTGATCATTCGAACTGCGATATTGAAAAGGAACCGCTTCCCACTTCGGCATAGCTACTTTGATAGGAGAATGCAGGTAAACCTGCAACTCATTGCCATGCTCTTTCAAGAGAGAACGGACATCTGCTTGCCATTCACGAAACATATTATCTGCAGCAAGAACTTTCTTTCCATTCAGCGTTACGTCGGCATAGGTGTCCAGCCCCTCAAAATGCAATACTATATTTCTTTTAGCCAATAGTTCAGGAGCCACATCAAAAGTAGTCCGATAAATCCAATCCTCTTTATCCACCCACTGTACACCACGCTCATTGAGTCTGTAAAATGGATCATCTATCAGTTTGTTATTCATCAGGTCTGTGTGAACCGTTCCCGGCACTGTAGCCTCATACCAGTTAGTGCCCCGCGCCTGACGGAAGCTCCATTCTTCATGTAGATACTGAAGGACAGGCTGGGCATCGACTGCTGTAAACAGAAATAACAGATTCAGCAAGACTATATAGAATTTCATCTTCACTTTCATATTCATTTGTTTATTGTTATGAGATTAGGCTTACTTCTTTAAGTCCATCTGTTTACGATCCACATTCCATCCTTTTACCACTAATACCGGGTTTTCTACTATCTTTCTTATATCTGTTTCAATAATTACAGTTTTACTTTCACCCGGCATCAAAGAAAAGAAATTATCCGTATAGAAAGAAGGACGGATAGGTTTTAAATCCGGATTGAGGAATTGCAACTGATTGAAGAAAGCAATAGAATTGGATATATTTCTCACTGTAACATCCACAAAGTATTTGTCTTCAGTTTTTCTTATCCTATAAGAGGTCTTCAGTTTGGCTTGTTTCAGTTGGGATAAAGCCTCAAAACCTGAAGAAGTAGGTCCCGTCAATGTTTCTTTACCCTCATATTTGTCATTCGAACGCCAATAGAAATTGGAGGAAACCTCTTTATTCTTTTCATCTTTCAACCTTAACTTAATAAAATGTACCTGTGATATGTTTTCAGGGAAACGAATAGTCAAAACATCATTTGCTACTCCATCTGAAGGAAGGTCCACTTTGGCAGACTCTTCAAATACCAACTTACTATTAATATCATATACCTGGGCCGTTACCGTGTAGGCTTTAAAAGCCTGATAAAAATCATTCACCACTGATACGGTATTTTTTAAATAATCAAATTGTGCATGCAAAGGTTCCAAAGAATTGGCTGTATGATAAAGCGAAGCTGTTGGTTCTAACGACCAATCCCACATACGGGCACATACCTGGCGAACCGGACAGTTATGATACCAGAAAAGCAAACCGGAACAGAAACGGTCACCATAATCCAATTTATTGTAATTCCATACTTCCCAGATACTTTTTGAGTTCATTGCTCCTACAAACTGTCCCTTCTGTGCAAACTCATCAATGGAAGAAGACTTCCCATAATTATTAACCAGATCGGTGTACATGGTAGACATCAAATGGAATCCATTCCCATCCAGATAATCCCAGACTTCTTTGTTAATAGGCCACAAGTCTTTTTCATCCATCATCTCCCGAAGAATTTCAACCGTAGGGAGTGTCGGAGCACCATATTCCGGATTGAATCCATCGACACGGCTCCCCCTTTGCGAAGCTGTGTTTTCATAATGTTGCATCGGGTTTACTTGTTTATACGGACTTCCATCATGCACTCCGGCACATTCCGATTGCATCTGATAACCACGCGTTCCATCAAGTTTGTTCAATAATTCGGGAGTACCGCTAACTTCGGAACTCTCATTCGAAGCTACATAATAGGCCAAAGCCGAATGGTTGCGAATACGTTTCACTGTAGATTCCACATTATTCAGATATACGCTCTTATCCTGCGGATGGCGTGTATCCCCCGTCATCCAGAACTCCTGCCAGATTAATAGTCCCAGTTCGTCACAAAGCTGATAAAAATAGTCGGATTCAGCAATGCCACCACCCCAGAAGCGAATCAGATTAATACCTGCCTGGCGAGTGTATCTCAACTCAGCATAGGTACGTTCATCCGAAGTACGTAACATTCCTTCAGGAATCCAGTTTGTACCACGAATAAAAATTCGCTTGCCATTCACGTAGAACACGCGCGATTTATCAGGAGTATTTGTATCAGAAGTGATCTCACGAATACCGAACCTGGTTTTAACGGAATCACAAACTTGCCCTTTTACGTTCACCGTCAGTTTCAGTTCATATAAGTTTTGGGGACCTTTATTGACCGGCCACCACAAACGTGGATTACGGATAGTGAGTTGAGGAAACTCTTCCGGAGTAAAAGTCACAAGCTTTTCCTCACCACGCAAAATGCGGAAAGGCTTTTCTACAACAATATTTTCTCCCGTAATCTCTCCTCTGATCACTCCACTGATTGTATCTGTCGAATTAAGCGGATTAACCACTTCCACAGATATAGTTTCACGGGCTATATCATAGCCCGGTTTATGAAGTTCTGACTTTACAAACGGATGACGTAATGTCAATGTCCCTGTAGCATACATGGAAATGCTCTTCCAAATACCTGTATTACGATCTCTGATACCATCCATAAAGGTAAAATCCCAACCCACACTCATAAGCATTGTGGTGTTCAGACCAATGTTCCCATTGCCTCCATTATGAAATTCGCCTACAGCCCCCCAAGGCTTCGGCATCGTAGTCCCCGGTACATCCACCGGATAAACTCTGACAGCAAGAACATTCTTATTGCCCACTTTTACAAAATCTGTAATGTTAATGTAGTCATTGACAAACATTCCATTGATTGTGCTCAACAAATTTCCATTGACCCATACTTCGGCACGATAGTTGATACCGTCAGGTTGCAACCAGATATTTTTTCCTTTAAAAGAAGTTGGAACCTCAAATTCGGTACGAAACCAATAAGTATAGAACTCACGGCCTACCTTTGAAATATCCGGTATTTTATTGGATTCAATCTTATTATTCAATCCATAATAAGGTTCTGGATACTTTTCATTGTATACAAGGGAATTAAGTACAGTTCCCGGGACAATGGCAGGTAACCATTCACCTGTATCATATCCCAATGATGAGACTTCCTCGGCAGATGCTTTCACATCACCTACTTTCATCATTTTCCAGGTATATTCTCCCTGATGTACCTCTTTCGAATCCAACCAAATTCTATCGGTTGTCCTTGCATAGTTTGTATCACTGCCCTGTACAGAATATGAAACAGACAGGAACAAAAGCAAAAAAATCAATAGTTTATTCATCATATTATTACTTTATTTAAGTTTCGCAAGTGCTCAACTTATTAGTTGACAAGGTTTCAGTTGACAAGGTGACAAGGGAGATAGTCTCACAAACGATTCTCACCGATCGTATTCTCATGAAAAGTCTGACATTCTTTCCTTGTTCCCTTGTCAACTGAAACCTTGTCAACTGCGAAAGTTGAGCTTGCGAAACTTGAGTTACTTTATTTTTCAGTAAGCAAATGTAGACAATGCCCACAAAAGGTGTATACAGAATTTATTGCAAATTTTCCGGTACCGTCACATTCTTACAATCTTTTAAATGAACTACAGGAAGTTCACTGGCAGGAGATTGCAAGGTAGAATTAGTGATTTCAAGTCCGTTGACATCTTCCGCAACGATTGCATGCCGTTCTTCCTTATTTCCAATAGTCGAGAGTGTCATATTTACAAAACGGATATTATCAGCATGCCGTATATAAACTCCATAAGCAGGCAGCATTACACCAAACATCCGATTCTCAGGATAGGCATTCTCAACCTCAGGAACTTCTACCATCGCATCCGATACTTTTCCACCACCTTTCAGCTTAAAGTCCACATCGCGGATTTCAACATTATCGACACGCAGGCCGGGAACACCGGTAATGGAGCTCGCTACATAGCTGACAGAGCTTGCAGTGATATTCTTTATCAAAACATTCTTCAAATAAGAATTCTCCGAAACTTTACGTTTGCCCAAACGAATAAATATAGGGGTTTGTACATCCTCCATCGTCAGATCGGATATGATGACATCTTCCATAAATCCACCGTCAACGACTTCAAGAGCCATACCTGCGATACCGGTAATCGGATCAGTAACCCCGGGGACACGTTTCTCCCAGAAACGAAGCAAAGACTTACTACATTTATGAAGAATACAATCAGAAACCCGGATATTGCGGAAACCTCCGGCACTGGCAGTACCAAATTTAATAAAATTACAATTGGAAGACAAATCACAGTTCTTCACTGTTATATTCTCGACAACATAATCAGGATCTTCACTTTTAAAGCAAATGGCATCGTCATCAGTATCAATCACACAGTCTGTGATAGTCACATTCCGGCTTTCAATATCAAAGCCGTCATTGTTCCAGTTTGCATGACCTTCTACATATACTTTATTAATATCAACTCCATCACATCGCACAAAGCGGAAGGTCCAGAATCCAGAATTTGACAGTTTCACACCATTTACATTCACTTTGTTGCAATCAAGCAAAAGTACCAAAGTAGGACGGTTAGGAGCATCATTTCCTTGATTAAAGGCCGCGCCATTCCCATTAATTTCACCTTCGCCCGTAATTGAAATATGATCTGCCTTTTCTGCGAAGACCAAAGCCTTACGTCTTCCTTTATCCGGATAATCAGCAATATTCTTACTGCCCAGAATCGTGGCGCCTTTCTCCAAATTTAAAGTAACATTCTTCTTCAACACAAGTGTCCCGGTCAGATATTTCCCTGCAGGCAGAGATACGGTTCCCCCTCCCTGTCCGGCACAATCGTCAATTGCCTTTTGAAGACCAACGGTGGTCAATGTCTTTCCATCCGTATGGATTGCATACTTATCTGTTATAGGTTCCGAACCATTCTGTTCCTTATTGGTGCAAGCCGCAAACAGTAAACAGAAACAAAGTAGTCCCCATGTTATCGTATTATTCATTCTATAAAATCTTTAAATGAATGAGGCTGCAACAAAACAATTGGCACAGCCTCATTACAGTTATTAATTAATTAGCTGCAGGTATTACGGTCACTGTCCATTGTTTCACTACCGTCTTACCCGGTGAGGTTACCGTATAAGTACGCGGGGTGGAATAGTCTTGGAAACCAATAGCCATACCCGGCGTCAGAGTTGCTCCGGCAGAAATAGTTGCCACCATTTTCAGGTCAGTAATATCAGCACCTTTCTTTAGGGTCACTGTAACCGTTCCAGCCTCAGAATCAATCTGGGTCTTATCACTCATGACACCTTCTGCTCTGTTATATACTGTTACATTGGTAATTTCTGCTTTTTCATAAGCTTCATCTACTGTATAGTCATCATCTCCACATGACATAAAAGTCAATGCCAAAGCGACGAACGTAAGAAATAGTATCTTTTTCATATTGTAGTTACTTTTAAATTATACAATCATCATCTTACCACAAAGGATTCTGATCCAAGTTAGGATTCTTATCACGTGCAGATTGTGGAATAGGCAACAAATAGTCACGAGGAGCCATAAATGTCTTTTTACAAACAAATACAGTCTCATAAGTGGGGACGATTTCTCCATCGGGTCGTTTTATATAAGTTACAAGGCAACCCTCTGCATCCTTATTCAAGACTTCCTCTCCTATCTTCCAACGCTGAATATCAAACCATCTCTTACCTTCAAGGGCCAGTTCTATACGACGTTCGTGGCGAATACGTTTCCTCATCTCATCCTTACTTAGTCCGGTAGGAAGGTTAGGCTGACCTGCACGGGTACGAATTTCATTTATAGCACTGTACACTTCAGCGGTAGGTCCATTAACTTCATTTTCTGCTTCAGCTAAAGTCAACAACATTTCTGCATAGCGCAGCACAATAAAGTTATGACCACCACCTACACCGCGTCCACGATTATCATATCCGCAAAGCACATCCTGATTCATGTATTTCCCAATGTAATATCCGGTCTTTGTACACGAAGGTTTACCTGCACTATACATACCATTTGGATTCTCTTTCAAATTCAAGTTACCCGGAGTATTTTGAGCTGTATACAAGATTTTATTTTTCCAGGGTTTTCCATTATAATGGAGAGTAGCGTAAAAACGTTTATCACGGTTCTCATAAGGAGCAGCTGCATGATCGGGGTTATTCCAGTCAAAAGGCTCACCGGTAGTCATTTCAAACTCATCGGCCAAACTTGCAGTCGGGTGGTCCTTACTCCAGCCATATTCAGCCGGTGTGCCTGGTTCAGGCGGAGCCAAAACAGTCTGGGCACTCGACCATCTATACGGATATGCAAACTGAATATCAAAAATAACTTCACTATTATGCTCATTATCCTCATAGAACATCTCTGCAAATCCATTCTGATACAAAGAATACGTATTCTTCAAATCACCACTAACCAAAATACGGGCAGTCTTGGCAGCATCCGCATAGTATTTAGAATCTATAACTCCGGCTGCATGCAGATAAGTAGCAGCCATCATTCCCAATGCCGCTCCTTTAGTTGCACGACCTAATTCATCATCAGGCACAGTTACCGGTAAACGGTCCGCAGCATTCTGAAAATCAGAGATAATAAATTGCAAGGTAGCCTCCGGGGTAGCACGAGTCAGGAAGATATCATCTGTATTGCGATCAAGCGGTTTGTCTATCAGTATAGCGGCGCCATAATAACGGAATAGCTCTAAATAGAACATTGCACGCAAGAAATAGGAATCACCAATCAAACGCTCTTTTACATTGGCAGGCAGCGGAGAGTCCGGCAAGTTCTTTAAAGCAATGTTTGCTCTACGAATTGAAGCATATCGATTACTCCATCTGTCAATGGGGGCAGACGAAGCATTGAAATCAAATAAATTCCATTGATTAGATGCCTTTTCACCAATCTGAATACAATCATCCGTAAACAGAATATCGACAGCATGGTCATTCAAACCATTTACACTATAATAAGGTCCATCCAAATCTCTGTAAACCTTACTCATAAACAGCATGGCACTCGACTCTGTCAACCAAATACCTTCATCGGTAACAGAACTCATCGGTTTTATATCGTCCATAAAATCTGTGCACGAGGCATTCAGCAAAAGTATGGAACAAAGGATACTATATATTACTTTTTTCATAATTACAATGCATTAAAAGGTTACACTTACACCAAATGAACTCACAATCTGTTGTGGGTATGAATTGAAAGCCTGGTTTTCAACATCAAAGTCATCAGGCATCTGGCTATAAATAGTCCACAAGTTATAAAAATCAGCATATAAACGTAAACTCTGCATCTTGGCTTTCTTCAACAGCTCGGGCTTAAAGGTATAGCCGATCTGCAATGATTTCAACTTCACATAAGTTGTGTTTACCATCCAGTAAGAAGAAGTCTCATAGTTCTGATTACGGATTGAAGCAGACAAACGTGGATATTTAGCATTCGGATTCGGATTAGACTCTGTCCATGAATCCAAGTGTTCACGACGCGGATGAATAGCATCTTTAAACGGATAGCGTACATTACGGTCTCCATTGCTACCTAAATAATAATCAGAACCGCCTGCGCCCTGAATGAACATACTGAAATCAAAGTTCTTGTATTCCAAACGAAGATTATAACCCCACATCACCTCAGGAGTCTGGTTGAAACCAATAATCACCTGGTCTTCACTGTCAATCTTACCATCACCATTGATATCTACATATTTAATATCGCCAGGCATTACACCTTTCTGATAAGCCCAATTATCAATATCCGCCTGGTCTTTAAACAATCCGGCAGCTTTGTATCCCCATGTACGCCCACTCGGTTGACCCGTCTGACGTTTTCTTGGATTATTCTTAGTTCCGGGAGCTTCACGAATTTCAATCTGTTTATCGCGAGTGAAACCAAAGGAAACAGAATGAGACATCTTCAACCCGCACTGGAAAGTATAGTGGCTACCCAACGCCGCATCAAAACCATATCTTTCGTCTTTACCGGCATTTTCTTTAGCCAATCCGATACCATATTCGGCAGAAACTTCGGCATTCGGATTTAATATCTTGTCAGAACGCTTATCACGATAAACATCAAATTCGGCTACTAACAAGTCATTCCAAAGATTAATGTCCAATCCGACATTTGCCTTCCAAACGGTTTCCCAAGTCAGAAATACATTAGGTTCAGCACCTTCCGTCAAGCTTTGCAACTGGGTAGGGTTCTTACCAAATACAGCACCATTTCCAATGTTATATTGTGAAAGATAAGCAAATGCATCACCTACCGGATTACCCGATTTACCATAAGAAGCTCTCAACTTCAAATTATTGATAAATGAGAAATGATCTTTTATAAATGATTCTTCAGAGAGTCTCCATCCTAAAGATACAGAAGGGAAAAATGCGCTTCTACGATCGGGAGCATACTGATAAGTCTGGTCATAACGTCCGGCTAATTCAAGCATGTATTTCTGAGCATAATTATAATTCAGACGCATTACATAACCTTGTTGTGCAAACTGGCTGGAAGTACCGGAGTTACTGATAAATTCGGCAACAGGGCTACCCATATTCAATTCCGGAATCATAAAATCATAATTCTTTCTGCCAGCATTGGTTTCAATCGTATTACCCCATCTTCTTTCGTACACTCCCAACACACCTACTTCATGTTTTCCGAATTTACGGTCATAATTCAAGTGGGCTTGGATAGTATAATACGTCCATTGCTTATTCTTGACAGCGAGCGAAGGTTTAGCTTCACCACCTTGTTGCTCCTCTATCTCACCCGCATCATTATAAGCATAAGCGGTAAAGGGATACTGCCATTCCTTTGCATCATAGATCTGACGGTCGTAGCTGAACAAAGCTTTTGCTGATAATCCTTTCAGAAATGGAAGCTTCTGGTCCAAAGAAACCGTAATATTCTGGAAGTTATTATTATACTTTTTATCTGCTCCATCGTGCACGCCCATATACATACTGGAACCACCACCTTGCATAGCAGGCTTCCCCCCTACCATATTGGGAACTGTCGGAGCACACAAACGGTATAAGTCTTCCATCATCTTTTTACCATCATAATAATGGCTCTTTTTCGTATCGTAAGCTAAGTTGATATCGATGCTCACCTTAGTCAGGTCAATCGGATGGAAATCCACATTCGAACGTAAGTTGAATCTGTCATACCCGGTATCTTTACCCATCATGCTACCCTGATACATATAACCGAAAGAAGCGAATGCATTAATAAATTTATTACCACCACTCAAAGAAACATTATGCCGGGTAGTTGTCGTAGTTTTCATGTATGCATCCATCCAGTCCGTATTCTTGTAACGGTCATCAGTGCCATCTTTATACTTCTGCAACAAATCATCACCATATACTTCTTTGTCACGTCCGTCCATTCTCAACGCTTCATTGTATAAGGTCAATGCGTCGTAGGCATTCAGGAAGTCAGGTATGTTCATTGGAGTCTGGAAGCCGACTGAACCATCATAAGTCAAAGTTACTTTTCCTTCTTTTCCTCGCTTCGTATTAATCAGAATTACACCATTAGCTCCCTTCAAACCATAAGGAGCAACTGCCGCAGCATCCTTCAGTACAGAGATTGATTCTATATCAGCCTGGTTCACTTTTTCCCAAGGGCGTTCAATACCATCGACCAGTACCAACGGCTTATTACCACGCAGCAGCACGGTAGCCTCTTCTTTTCCCGGTTCACCGGAAGTCTGGCGGGTAATGATACCTGGTATCTGTCCTCCCAACTGATTGGAAACATTTGCTACAGGAGCCTTAATCTTATCGCCTTGTACGGTAGCAACGGCCGAACTCATTGTCATACGTTTCTGAGTACCATAGCCCACTACAACCACTTCATCAAGCAACTGGGTATCCTCGTCTAATGTAATCAGTACAGTAGTTCCAGCCGTAACCTTCACTGTCTTTGTTTGATAACCGACAAAAGATATTTCTATTGTAGGGGTAGCTGTGTCAACAGGTAAGCTAAAGTTTCCATCAATATCAGAAATAGCCCCCTGGCCAGTTCCTTTCACTTTGATTGTTGCACCAATAATAGATTCACCTTTTGCGTCAACAACCTTTCCTGTTAGTTTTTTAGCAGTTTGCATGACACTTTGAACATCTGCCATCGTTCCACTTGCATATGTCTGATTTCCTTTAACAGCATACGCATCAGTAGTTGCAACTAAGCCAAGCGACAAAAGTGCCGCCATTAAAATAGATTTTTTAGAAAGTGGCATGATATCTTTCAGCCAGTAATGTCTAAAAACCATTTTCTTTTGAACATTGAGTTTGTTTCTCATAATTGTGTATTATTAATATTAGAAATAGTTCATTAAGAAACTAATCAGAATAGAGTATAATAAAGCATAGAGTCTTTATACTCTAAGAAAATCAAGGAGAATGTTTTTCCATACTTAAAAATATATTAGAGGTTAAACAAATGTTTTTCTACTTTCCGAAAGGAGCGGGTGAATCGTGCACATGCAGTCTTCACCCTCTCACTTTGACTCAAAAATCTTCTTTACCTTAACGCTTAATCAATGCTTATTGAAAACATACTAATTACGTTATTTCTATCGGCAAAGTTAAATGGTTGGCAATATATACACATATCCAATCCCGCCATTAACATGACGAAAATGAACATATTGAAAAAGCATACATTTTTGGCGATAATGAGCATACATAACATACACTTATATGATGAACCGCATTCAGTATACGACTGAACCCTATTCACTATACGACTGAATGCCATTCAGTCGTATAGTGAATTCTTCCCCCTTTAGGAAATATTTTCAAGACTCCTGCCAACCCGAAGAATATACATGAAGAAATACCGGACAAAAGAAGGCGCATTTATAAATGTATAAACACGCCTTCTTACCAATGAATTATAAAAGAAATATCTTCTATTTGTTTTTTATTTCAAAATGATAAGTACCGGTTGCCAATACAATACCTTCCTTTTCTTTAGATAAGTCAACCAATTTGGCCTCTTTACATTTTACTGCATAGTTTCCACCCAAAAACAGAGTGGCAGAACTGTTTGAAGGAACAGTAACCGTATATAGAATCTTTCCTTTACTCTTTTTCCATGATGAAACGATTTCTCCATAAGGTGAAACATGACTCGCTTCAAAAGTATCCAGGCCAGTTACGAAATTAGGCTTTAATATAATATGCTTGAATCCCGGCATAGCCGGATCAGGAAAGATACCTCCCAAGGCCTTATAATACCAGGCACTGATTTCTCCGAACATAATGTGATTCAATGAAATATCTTTGTTCCCATCAATACGCCAATTCTCGTAAAGGGTCGTAGCTCCATTTTTTATCCACCATCCCCAGGACGGATAAGTATCTTTAGAAGCAAGCTGATAAGCCAGATCTGCATACCCATTCATACTTAAAGCATTCAGAATGGTTTTGCTGCCCAACAATCCTACATCCATACTGCCATCCTTATCCACTTTTTCGGCCAGATTCCTCGCTACCAGGGGTTTTAAAGATTCCGGAACAATTCCCCAGTATAGGGGTGCACTCAATTCTGTCTGGCTTCCACTGCAATAGATACCTGTTTCTTCATTCAGAAAGCGGGCATTGATACTGGTTTTGATCTTTTCTGCCAAAACAGAATATTTGTCATAATCCTGTTGCTTATTCAGTAATTTAGCGGCCTTAGCTAAAATATCCGTATCTATATAATAATAGATAGACGAAGTGAGTTCCTTCGAAGAATGTGACTTTATAGGAATCCAATCTCCCAATCCCCAATCCGTGACACCTGAAGGATAGGTATAATTCAGATAATCTACATACCTCTTGATGTTATCATACATAGTTTCAAGCAAACGCTTATCTCCGTAGAACAGATAAATATTCCATGGAATGATGGCCACCGTACTTGTCCAGTCAACACCATTTCCCCAATGATAGCCCCAGCCTCCGGTAGGAATAATAGCAGGAAGTACCCCGTTAGGAAGTTGCACATCCTGATGATCAGCCAGCCATTTTTCATAAATGGTAATTCCGTCATAATTATAGAGTCCGGTCTCAATAGCGATATGTGCATCTCCGGTCCATCCGTTCTTCTCCCGTTGAGGGCAATCGGTAGGATAGCCAAACAAGTTTGACAGATATGAAGAATTCGTAGCTTTCCATATTTTATTCAACAATGCGTCCGATGATGAAATTCTACCAGCAACAGGAACATCACTATGCATAAAGTAGGCCTTCAGACTATGATCAGTCAGCTCTACCGGCTCACTACTGGTCACTTCTACATATTGAAAACCTTTATAGTTAAAACGGGCGCGGAATGTTTCTTCACTTGTACCGCCCAGTATAAAGATATCAGTCTGAAAAGGGTCGGAATCATCCGTAGGACGATAATGATAATCAATATTAGACATATCCACTCTATGATCTTCGCCCACCCTTTCCGAATGTTTCAAACGAATCTCCGTACCAGGCTTTCCCTTGACTGTCAGTTCACTGACACCTGCTATATTTCTTCCTAAGTTGAATAAATAAGCCGAATCGGAGAGTTTGATCATCTCTACCGGATGCAGCATCTCCACATCCCGGATGGGATGCATCTGTTGCGATACAATCAAATTTGACGGAGCAAAGGTACAACTTGCATTTTTCCACTTCTTATCATCAAAGCCCGGAGTATTCCAACCTGGTTGCTCCTGTCGGGCATCGTAATGTTCAGCCGTATAAATACTGTTGAAAACAACCGGACTTAAAGAGGTTTTCCAATCCGGACCGGTAGAGATAAACTCCACTTCTCCATTATCATATATTATACGGATATCCATGCAAAATTTAGGTCTGCCACGCCAAGGTGCCTGGTCGAAATTCCAGACGGCAGTAGATTGGTGATTATACCAGCCATTCCCCAGCAACACTCCAACGGCATTATCACCTTGCTTCAAGGACTGTGTAATATCATGTGTCAGATACAAAGTACGTCTGTCAAAACGAGTATATGCAGGGTCCAGACGATGATCTCCGATCCGCGAGCCATTGATATAAAGCTCATACAATCCTGCCACAGCAATGTATGCACGTGCTTCCTTAATGGAACGTTTCACATCCAGTGCTTTTCTAAAATAAGCAGCAGGCTTCAAACGAATATCATGAGTGTCCGATATCCAACTACCTTTCCAGTTATGATCATCCATAACTCCGGTTTCAAAGTAAGTTACGTCACTCGTATATATATTATCATTATCCCAGACGCATACTTTCCAATAATATCGTGTGTAAGGCTGAATTGCTTTCCCTGAATAAGCAACCAATACATCTGATGCCCAAACCTTACCAGAATCCCAACTATTTCCTACTCCCCGAGCAACACTGGCAGAATCTGTTCCTACAATCAGTTGATAAGCTTTCTGAACATCAACGCCAACCGGCAGTTTCCAACTCAAACGTGGAGAAAGTACATCTATTCCCAATGGAGTAGTCAGATACTCGCAGCGGAGAGAATTTAGCTTCTCCACTGATCCGGCCAATAATGATAAGTGAAATAATACAATAAGCAAGAATGCTGATAAAACTCGTTTCATAATATAGACTACATTTTTAATGAATGATACAAAAATAGGAAATAATCAGCATATTCATATTCACAGAAGTGCCAATAATATGCCCGGATATGCAAAACGATGTATTTATTTTCGCCATTTTTGTATACTATTCGTCTTAAGAGATAATTGTGCTATTTAAAAAGTCTTTTTTCAAATTAAGGCATCGGAAAAAAATCATATCTTTGTTTTCATCTAATACTAAAACTGATATAAATAATCCCATGAAAAAACAGATATTACTGCTTTCGTTATTCCTCTTTTGTCTAACAAGCTATATCCATCCGTATAACCTTAGACAAATAAGTAACCGGGATGGTTTGTCCAACAGTTCTGTAACTTGCCTCTTCCAAGACGACGAACGCTTTTTATGGATTGGGACATACGATGGGCTTAACATGTACGACAGCCGTAACATTTATATCTATAAACCGGATATCAATAACCAAAACAGCTTATCAAGTAATGTTATCAGAAATATAATAGAAACCGACAGCATCTATCTATGGATTAGTACTAAATGGGGACTTAATAAACTATCACAACGGAGTAACACCATAGAAGCATATTACAATGAATTCGGAGAGAACTCTTATATGACCAAAGATAGCCACGACAATTTATATGTTCTCAGCAAACCGGACGTGCTATCCTTCTATTCCAAAATACAAAATACTTTCATCGACCTTCCCATACATAAGGGAATAGAACACAACACTGTGCAAGGTATGCTGGTTGATGCGCAAGATACCATTTGGATCAATCATCAAGGAACTATGGAGAAATATACCGTATCTGATACGGAATCGGGGAATCCTGTCATAAAAAGACATGCTGATTTTAAGCATCCCCATTCCATCAAATATGCATTCTACCATAATAAAAGAATCATCATGGTTGACTCTGCCGGAAATATCTTTTATATAGGCTCACAAGGCATCCGCTTTATTAAAAATCTAAATAAACTTATTAATGAAAGCGGAGAAATCGGTGCCATTATCTTTGATAATGAAGATCTCCTCATTGGTTTCAAAACCAATGGCCTCATCCGACTTGATGCAGCCCAGAATTACGAACTACAAAAGATAGAAATAAACTGTGGAGTATTCTCATTATGGAAAGATGAACAGCAAAATATTATCTGGATCGGAACAGACGGACAAGGTATATATGCATGGACCAAGGATGAATATACTTTCAACAACCTGTCATTAAATCAATTACCCATTACCAGGAAAAGACCTATCCGGGCCGTTTATACGGATCAGCAAAACACCCTATGGTTGGGTACAAAGGACAATGGCATCATCAGGGTTAAAGATTACGATACTACTCAGGAATATTCCAGTACTAATGTAACCCATTTCACTGTTCAGGACGGATTGAGCAATAATGCCGTTTTCGCTTTTGTTGCTAGTAAGAAGTACCCTATACTATGGATTGGCTCGGATGGCCCCGGATTAAACTATTACTCTTACCGGGATAACAAAATACATCCGCTCATCAATAATACACACTCAGGGATCGCACGTGTACATTCCATAAGTGAAACCTGCGATTCATTACTATGGGTAGGCTCCGGTAGCACCCTACTTAGAATCACTATTGAAGCCCACGGAAATACAATCCAGGCAAGGAATATACGTGCCATCTACTTCAGAGTACCCAACAGGCAACAGTATAATCAGATTTATTCTATTTATCCGGAAAATGACTCCATCCTCTGGATTGGAATGCGCGGGAATGGCGTTATCCGACTCAATACGCAAACTGAAGCCTATCGGCTCATCTCCTTCGAGAAAAACGGAATTGCTCCGATGAATGATATCTTATGCATACACAAGGACAGAGATGAAAATATATGGGTAGGAAGTAGCTATGGTCTGACCAAATTGAGTCTACTGCCCAATGGTGAATATGATTATAAGAACTTCAATGAAAATGAGGGGCTCCCTAATAACACTATACATGGAATCGCCGAAGATCCTCAGGGAAATCTATGGTTAAGCAGCAATACGGGAATTATTTTGTTCGACCCACGCAAAAATACATTCCGAAACCTTAATTATAAAACCGGATTAAAGGTTATAGAATTCAGTGATAATGCATACTTTCAGGATAATACAAAAAACCGGTATTTCTTTGGAGGCGTAGATGGTGTTGTATGGATAGAAAATGAGGAAAAGCAAAGAAACGAATTCATTCCGGATATCTTTTTCACCAAACTCAGAATATTCAATAAAGACTACAATATATCCGAATTTGAGAAAAAGAAGGGAGATAAAGAAGAAATCGTATTGAAGTATAACCAAAACTTCTTTGCCGTTTCCTTTGTCGCCATGGACTTCATTAATGGAGAGAACAGCAGATATTCCTATAAACTGGAGAATTTCAGTAATGTATGGATGGACACACACTCCAATGAAGCGCAATTTACTAATATTCCCCCCGGAAGTTATATATTAAGAGTGAAATACGATGATGGAATCAACAGTAACGAAAACCTGATTCAGAGTATCCATATTACAATTTTACCTCCATGGTACCTGACTATCACGGCTCAAATAATCTATGTCCTCTTACTTATAGGAGCAGGGGTTGGTATTTTCTGCTATATCCGTTGGAAATACGAACGTAGAAAGGCTTCCATTGCCAGAAGGTTACAAGACAAATACAAAGAAGAAATGTACGAAGGAAAACTACGTTTCTTCACCAATATCACACATGAATTCTGCACTCCGCTCACACTGATCTATGGGCCTTGTGAAAGGATACTACATCATGATAAAAGTGATAGCTTTATAAAAAAATACGCCCAGATTATAAAATCAAATACCGAACGACTCAATAGCCTGATACAGGAAGTTATTGACTTCCGCCGTATGGAAACCGGTAACCAGATATGCCACATACAAGAATTGAACATCAGTGAACTGGCCAATGGAATCATTGAATCGTTTGATGAACTGGCTGAACAGAATCAAATTCAGCTGGAAACAAATATCACACCGGAGATTATATGGAAAAGTGACCATAGCGGCTTCACTAAAATCTTAAACAACCTCATATCCAATGCCTTCAAATATACCCCCGAACATGGTACCATCCGCATATCCATAAAAGAAAGTGAAGACGAAAACAAGCTAAATATAATAGTTTATAACACCGGAAAAGGTATCAGTAAAGAGAACATCCCACTCATTTTTAACCGCTACAGTATACTCGACAATATCAAGGAGAATAGTATAAAAGGCTTATCATCCAGAAATGGATTAGGACTCGCTATTTGTCAAAGTATGGTGGAATTGTTACAAGGAAGCATTCACGTAGAAAGCGAAGTAAACCAATATACCCAGTTCATAGTGACCTTACCTCCACTCGAAGTGACGGAAGTAATGGAAAGCCCACGGCAAAATGCAGTAAGCAAACTTGAGCAGCCGGATAATAAAGCAGAAATGCCACAACCTGAAATGGCCGATAGTGAAGACGAAAACACTCTACCGGACACAACCATCCTGATCATCGATGATAACAAAGAACTATTATGGATGCTAAAAGACATATTATCAGATGAGTATGCAATATTAACCGCTGAAAACGGAGAAGAAGGATTAGAAGTATTAAAGCAAGAGACTCCAGATCTCATCATCACAGATATTATGATGCCCAAAATCGATGGAATCACTCTAACCAAACAACTGAAAAGCAACAAACATACAGTACACATTCCTTTAGTGATTCTTTCTGCCAAAAATACAACCGATGAGAAAATAGAAGGTATAGAATCAGGAGCAGATGCATATATTCCCAAACCATTCAATACACAATATTTGAAGAGCATTATCAAACAGCTCATTAAAAAACAGGAAGAGTTAAAACAATACTATAATTCTTCCGCAAGTGCATTCGATTATAGTGGTGGACAATTATTACAGAATGAGGACAAGAAGTACATACAAACTGCGATAGAAATAATTAATGAAAACATGGATAACTCCAAATTCGGCCCCGAAGAATTAGCTGAAGCTATGCAAACCAGTAGCAGGAACTTATACCGTAAATTCAAAAATCTGAATCAACCCTCTCCTAAAGATTTCATTAAAGGACAGAGGATAAGCTATGCAGCAAAACTATTATTAACGACCACATTGACCATACAAGAAATCATGTACAAAACAGCATTCACTAACCGATCGCATTTTTATAAAGAATTTGCCAAACGCTACAATTATACCCCCAGGGATTATAGAGAAGCTAATAAACAAAAGGACAACTCACTCACTTGACAAATCCGGCAGGTGAGATAGAGACTGTGAAATTGCTTTCCAACTTTATACAAAGCAAAGAGGAATCATCATTTCTTCAGTAGCCGTTTCGTCAGATAGTGGACCGGATACCATACTGAAAGGAAGCCAACGGTAATCACAGTAACAAATATCAATATAACGTCCGTTGCATGAACACTGACTGGATAAGCATCCACAATAAAACCACCGCCACCACCGCCCAAGGAGATAATGCCGAAACGCTGCTGAATATAGCAAAGCAGCAAACCAAGGATAATGCCGGAAAGTGCACCGAACAAAGATATAAGCCGGCCTTCAAACAAGAAGATGCGAGCGATTAACCGATCATCCGCTCCAAGATTACGTAAGGTCTCCACGTCCTCCCGCTTATCAAGAATAAGCATGGAAAGAGAACCAATCACATTGAAACAGGCTATAGCAAGGATAAACGTAAGGAACAGGTAAGATATAAACTTCTCTATCTCCATGATACGGAATACATCAGCCTGCTGCTCATAACGGTTCAATACCACAAAATCATCGCCTAAGATGCGGGAAATCTTTTTCTGTACGGCAGAGGCATCTGTATCCGATTTCAACTTCAGTTCAACAGCAGATACCTCCGTATCATAATTAAAAAGATTACGTGCAAAATCAAGAGAAGTGAGAATATAACGCGCATCATATTTTTGCTGGTTCACCACAAACACGACTCCGGGAGAAAAGAGGTAATCGCGATTAAAAGAAGCAGAAGGATTAGCCATATTCACACGTACATTCCGCTTAGGGGCATATACCTGAAGCGGATCAACGAACTGAAGACCAGTCCCCAGTTCAGATATCAGTTCCACACCCAAAACCCCGTAATCCACTATGGAATCGTGCAAGATAAACTCCCCTGCACCGTATAGCAAACTGTCGATAGACGTCAGTTGTTCAAAATTATCTTCCACCCCTTTTATGACTGCCATAGCCTGGCGGTCTTTATACTGCACCATGGCGTTATCTTCCAATGTCTCTGTCCAGACATCAATTTCCGGCAAAGAACGTACCTCTTGAAAAGCAACTCCATTCGGTTCAAAGACTTTTCCCTCACGAACCATAATCTTCAGTTCCGGATCGAAAGCCGTAAAAAGGCCTGCCACCATATCCTGAAAACCATTGAACACGGAGAGTGTACAGACCAACGCCAACGTAGCCAATGCCACTCCACACACCGAAATGCCGGAAATGATATTGATAGCGTTGTGCTTCTTCTTAGAGAAGAGATAGCGCCGGGCTATGTAGAAGGGAAGGTTCACTTCAACAATTCATCTATTTTCTCAAGATAATCCAGTGAGTCATCCACAAAGAACTTCAGTTCGGGGATGATACGAAGCTGATGACGTACACGAGTTCCTAATTCATAACGAATAGACTTCATGTTTTCATTGATATTCTTAATCATCTCTTCCGCCTTTTCCGAAGGAAAGATGCTGAGATAAGCACGTGCAACACTCAGGTCAGGGCTGATACGCACGGCGCTGACAGAGATCAATATTCCGGGCATGGACTTCGCTTGCAACAGGAAAATATCACTTAATTCCTTCTGAAGCAAACGGGCTATTTTATTCTGACGAGTTGTTTCCATAAATCAATTATCTATATTTAATGGCAAAGTTACGGAAATATCTTGTTAGACTAATGAATTATACTTTTTTTAGCACCAAAACGTAGCTTTTAATTAATAAAAAACTACATTTGCAACAGCATCACAAAATAGCTCACTTTATGAAAGTATACATTTGGATAATACTACTATTTTTCTCATCCATTGGCTATGCAGAAGAGGATAGTCGCTGGAAAGATGCAGATGAAAAAATGCAGAAGCAGCAGTATGAGGAGGCCGCAAAACTGTACGAGGAACTCAGTCAGAAATCAGATACCGTTTATGAGGAAATCAATTCCCATAAAGTAAATGATATGCGGAAAATCTACTCAATTGATGAATTGGAGCTCACCAACAGTCAACAACAAAACCGTCTGCTTTCATTAGCCCTCATTATTCTTCCCGTTTTTATTTTTATAGCTGCAGGTTGTGTGATTTACTTAAAAAAACAACGAAGAAAGCTCATACAATCGCAACAAAAACTCCAGCAGGCACAAGAAGAGGTAGAGAAAGCCACCCGCAATAAGAGCTTGTTCATTTCGAACATGAGCCACGAAATCCGTACCCCCTTAAATGCGTTGTCCGGTTTCTCCGAAGTGCTGACTACTCCCGGTATTGATGAAGATACCCGAAAACAGTGTTACGAAATTATCCAGCTAAATTCCCGATTGCTGATTAACCTATTGAACGATGTAGTAGACATTTCTTGCCTTGACGTAAAGAATATGAAATTCGACCTGAAAGTATGTGATGCTGTTACTCTTTGCGAGGGCATTGTTCAGACTGTAGAGGGTATTAAGCAAACACAAGCAGCATTATCTTTCGAAACAAATCTACCCTCCTTGGAAATAGTAACCGACACTTTCCGCCTACACCAGGTACTGATTAATATATTGGTCAACGCTACTAAATTCACCAAAGAAGGCAGCATCATCTTGCGGTTGGAAAAAAATGCAGATGGCATGGCACAATTCTCCGTTACCGACACCGGTTGCGGTATCCCTTTAGAAAAACAGCCTACGATATTCAACCGTTTCGAACGAGTAGACGAGAAATCACAGGGGACAGGTATCGGTTTATCCATCTGCCAGTTTATCATCGATCAATTGGGTGGAAATATCTGGATAGATCCGGAATATACGAATGGATCACGTTTCATCTTCACACATCCACTAAAACAGGAAGACAAGGCATGAAAAAAGTAATTCTTCTTATTATGCTTCTGACAGGTACATCTTTCCTGGCAAGAACACACGCATCCACGAAGCAGCAAGTACGCGACAGCATATTTCAAGCAGCCGCTGCCATACCCAATGATTCAATCCGTTGCGCATTTCTGAGAGATGCATTCCAGCAATATATCGGTCAGGAATCAGCTACTGAATATCTGGATTCCGCAATAGAGCTTTCCCATCGTAAAAAGATACATACAGAAGAATTATGGGCACTCTTCGATTATTGCCGCCAATATGAATATCTCACTGACATTATTAATCAGCAAAAAAGACTATTAATACTGAAGGATGCCAGTTACCAGTATAAGGATTATGCTTTCTATTACACGATGTGGGTCTCTGTACTTCAGGCACGATGTGCATTGGGAGATACAGAATATGCCATCATGCAAGCTCAAGAAATGAAAGATGAGGCAATTCGCCTTAAGTACACGAAAGGAACTTTCATTGCTGCCCTCGCATTGGCACAAGCATATGACTTTGCCGGGCGATATGATGAAGCTATCGAAACCTACACACATGCTTTAAAAGAATACCCGACAGCCAACGAAAATGCATTATTAATGATTCACGGAGGGCTGGCTAAACTTTATAGAAAACAAAAAAAATATCCACAAGCCATCAGTGAATATCAAAAACAATTTGATGTTCTTACAAGTGTGTCCAAGGGACTTCCTTTATCAGATACCTTTAAAACGACATTTCTGGAAATAGAAACATCGTTATGCAAAATTTATATGGATATCGAAGATAAAGAGAAACTAATCCAGCACCTGAAAAGAGCAGAGGAATATTATGATGACAATATTTATCTTGGTGCTTATATAAACTACCATAGTCTGTGGGGAGCCTATTACAAGCTTGATAAAGAATGGGACAAATGCTTCCGGGAACTTGACCTGGCATTGGCAGCCTGCCGAGGCAACGATCCTTTTAACGAAAATGACTTGCTTAAAGAAAAAGCAGATGCCTTTATGCAAACAGGACAGTATAAAGATGCTGCCAACTTGTACAAAATCGCAACTATTAGAAGTGACTCTCTCAACCAAGACATGCTACAAAGGCATGAAGAAGCACATCAGGCCAACTATAAAATTCGAAAAGCCTTATTGGAGAAAGAAGAATTGACTAAACGATACCGCTATATACAGCTATGTGCAGGCAGTGTTATTCTATTAATACTGATTTTTGCCATTGTACGCGCCTACTACATCCGCCGTCAGTTACGGCATGCAGAAGAAGAAACCCGGAAGGCCCTTGATAAAATAGAGGCTGCCGACAAGATGAAAGAACGTTTCCTTCATAACATCACTTACGAAATTCGCATACCGTTGAATACTGTAGTCGGTTTCTCAGAATTATTATCTTCTGAAAACGATTTGACAGAAGAAGAAATAGAAGAGTACTCAGTCGCCGTAAAGAGTAATTCCGCCAAATTACTAAGGCTTATAAATAACATACTCGATTTATCACGCCTTGAAGCCGGAATGATGCGCTTCAATGTACAAGAATGCGATGTCGTACAACTCTGCCGGGAAGCTGGAATGATCGTAGATATGGAAACTCCCGGTATTGTGAAATCAACCTTTAATACTGAATTGGAAATGTTGCAAGTTGAGGTTGACAGCAAGTGGTTCCTGAAACTACTGACTTCACTCATAACAGTCCCCTACGATTATAAAGGGGAAAAACGTGAAGTCGAATATACCTTAAGTCAGGAAAATAAAAATCTGAAGATAATGATACAACATAGCCCACTCTATCAGTGCTGGGAAGACGAGCAGGAACAGCATATTCTGCATAACATCAACCGTCTTTATGTGGAAACCTTCAAAGGATGCTACCAGATAGAGAAACAAGGAGAGGAAAAAATAGTCTCTATCACATACCCGATATCCTGAAATCTACTTTTTATGGATAATCGTTAGTCCGTCCCGTAAAGGAAGGATTACCTTTTCTACGCGTGTATCATGCGCTACAAGTTCATTGAAAGCCTTGATACCGATGGTTTGTAAGTCATTGTTGCGGGGATGATCTTCCAGTACATGGTTGTCCCACAGAGTATTGTCAGCGATAATATAACCTCCGTCGGAAAGATTGGAAAGCACCATTTCATAATAATCAACGTATTTCCGCTTATCTCCATCGATAAAAGCCAAATCGAACGTTACGCCCAACTGAGGCACTAATTGCAATGCATCACCAATGTAGAGTTTTATTTTATCCGCATACTCGGACCCCTCCAACCAAGGGCGGGTAAAGTCTTCCTGCTCATCATTGATCTCAAACGTGTACAGCATCCCGTCTTCCGGTAAGCCTTCGGCCAAGCAGAGAGCTGAATAACCGCTATATGTCCCTATCTCCAGAATACGATGAGGACGTATCATTTTAACAAACATCTTCAGCATCCGGCCCTGCAAGTGCCCCGACGCCATACGCGGATAAAGCAATTTGAGGTGTGTATCCCGATAAAGAGCTTTCAGATAGTCGCCCTCATCGTCAATGTGCTGCAATATATATTCGTCTATGGTCATAACAATTGTCAATTGACAGTTGCCAATTGACAGTTGACAATTACTATACAGAATGACAGCACAGCAAATTGTCAATTGTCAATTATCAATTGTCAATTAATTAGAGGTATCTATTCTTATTGGGTAACACGCTTTCTTCTGAATACTTCAAAGCATCTCCCACCACATTGATTTCAAGGAAAGAAGTGTGTGTTCCGGCTTTACCGCTACTCAGGTAGCCTACCATATCAGTCTCAGATAAGCGACCTTCTTTCAGCAGACGGCGCAAAGCTGCAAAATAGTATTCTTGTCCATTAGCAAGCTCCGGCATATAAATAGCTTCCACGCCATAAGAAAGTGCCAGATGACGCATCGTCTTTTCCTTATAACAAATAGCCAGTACCGGATATTTACCACGGAATGCAGCCAGATTGCGGGCTGTACGTCCACTGTAACTATCAGTAATGATTGCACGTATCTTCAGTTTCGAAGTAGCCTTTACAGCTTGCTTAGCCAAGAAAGCAGTTACGTCATTGCTATTTTCATCCAACGGAATACGAATATCATTATCAGCCAATTTATCCTTTTCTGCCTGTGCAGCAACCTTTGTCATGGTCTTCACCGCATCCAGCGGATATTTACCATAAGCTGTTTCACCGCTCAGCATCAAAGCGTCCGTACGGTAATAGATAGCATTTGCAATGTCCGTTACTTCTGCACGGGTAGGACGCGGATTAGTAATCATCGTATGAAGCATCTGGGTAGCCACAATTACCGGTTTTTTAGCCAGAATACATTTACGGATCAGCAAACGTTGAATTCCGGGAATACGTTCTTGCGGAACTTCAATACCCAAGTCGCCACGAGCTACCATTACACCGTCAGCCACTTCCAGAATTTCATCGATGTTATCAACGCCTTCCTGATTTTCAATCTTGGCAACAATCCGGATATCGCTGTTATGAGCATCCAGTATTTCCTTTATATCCAGAACATCCTGTTTATTACGTACAAAAGAGTGAGCAATAAAATCAATATCTTTCTCAATGGCGTACAGGATATTCGTACGGTCCTTCTCCGTCAGAGAAGGAAGATTGATACGTACACCCGGTACATTTACACTCTTACGACTTCCCAGAGTAGCATCATTTTGTATCTCACACACCAGATAATCATTCGTCTTTTCCACAACGACCATTTCCAGATCGCCATCGTCTATAAGAATATGTATGCCGACAGCTACATCGTGCACAAAGTTCGGATAAGAGACAGAAATACATTCGCGTGTAGTGTCCAAATCCGGATTACCTACTACTTTTACCTTATCCCCTACTTTATACGGAATAGGTTCAGCACAGATGGTAGTGCGCACTTCCGGTCCCTTAGTATCCATCAGGATAGCTATGCGATTAGATACCGCACGCACATTATTTATCAACATCTCCGAACCTTCGCGGCCGAGATGTGCCGTGTTCATACGCACCACATTCATACCGGCTTCAAACAAGCCTTTTATAAAATCAACGTCGCAGCGTTTATCAGAAATGGTTGCAACGATCTTAGTCTGTTTTAATAACATAAGCTCTATTTAATTATGAATTTTGAATGATGAATGATGAATTGCCATACAGCATCACGACACTGCCAATCCACCACCCATAATTTATAATTTATCATTAGTCAACGCTTCCAGCGCCAAGCGGTAAGAGTTCAACCCGAAACCGCAGATAACGCCTTTACAGGCGCAAGCTATCATAGATACATGACGGAAAGCCTCACGAGCATGCACATTAGATATATGTACCTCGATAACCGGAGAAGTAACCGAACGGATAGCATCCTGCAGGGCGATAGAGGTATGCGTGTAGGCACCCGCATTCAGGATAATCCCATCTACATCAAAACCGGTTTGCTGAATCTTATCTATCAGCTCTCCTTCAATGTTCGACTGAAAGTAGTCTATCTGTATATCAGTATACTTCTGACGAAGTTCGGCAAGGTAATCTTCAAAAGTAACACTGCCGTAAATGGAAGGTTCACGTTTGCCCAGCAGATTGATATTCGGGCCATTAATTATTTGTATCCTCATAACACAATTTTTTATACCTTTGTCCCGGAAGTACCTGCTCCGTACCAAGTCCGTACCAAGTCCGTACCAAGTCCAAGTGTATAGATACGGAGCGAATACGGAGCAGACACGGCTCAGATATGCCCTAAGAAATATTTAAATCGAGTTGCAAAGATAGTGCAGACCGTACGCAGAAGCAAATTTATCAGTATTCTGCTAAAGTGCAGCCTATTTTCGCGGAGCAAAGGTAGAAAAAAGAAATGAAAACAGAAGAAAAATCAACGAATAACGAGAGACAAGCGTTGATAATCAGAAAGTACCAGCAATATTTAAAGTTAGAAAAGGCTCTGTCGGCCAATACGCTTGATGCTTACCTGACCGATCTTGACAAATTGCTGTGTTTTCTGAAAACAGAAAACATCGATATGCTGGCTGTGACTCTGGATGATTTGCAACGTTTTGCCGCCGGATTACACGACATCGGCATTCATCCTCGCTCGCAAGCACGTATCATGTCGGGAATAAAATCTTTCTTCCACTTTCTGGTCATGGCAGACTATCGGGAAGATGACCCCAGCGAACTACTCGAAGGCCCTAAAATCGGATTCAAACTACCCGAAGTGCTTACCGTCGAAGAAATAGATACTATTATCTCCACTGTAGACATGAGCAAAAAGGAAGGACAACGTAACCGGGCCATCCTGGAAACCCTATACAGCTGTGGATTACGTGTCTCGGAACTTTGTAACCTGAAGTTATCCGAACTCTACTTTGACGAGGGTTTCATCAAGGTAGAAGGAAAAGGCAGCAAACAGCGTTTGGTCCCTATTTCTCCACGTGCCATCAAAGAAATAAAATACTGGCTGCTCGACCGTAATCTTGGTAAAATAAAGAAAGGATTTGAAGATTATGTTTTCCTAGCCCGATGGGGAAATAGCATTTCCCGCATCATGGTTTTTCACCTGATTAAAGAGCTGGCAGAGAAAGCCGGCATCACCAAAAATATCAGTCCGCACACCTTCCGCCATTCTTTCGCAACCCACTTGCTGGAAGGAGGTGCCAACCTCCGTGCCATCCAATGTATGCTGGGACACGAGTCTATCGCAACCACTGAAATCTACACCCATATCGACCGGAATATGTTGCGAAGTGAGATCATTGAGCATCATCCACGAAACATTAAGTACCGAAAAGATACAGGATTTCATTAAATTATAATAAAATTGGCTATTCGTTTCAGATTGTGCCGATAGATTTAATATCTTTGCGAGGCTATTATCATGTGATAATAGGCACTAATAAAAACGAGTAGACTAATTTCAATTACAAACAATTAATTTATACCTAAGATGACTAAGAAATTGTATCTGCCTTTGTTAATGGCACTGGTTGTTGCTCTTTCATCATGTAGCAGCAAAATGGGTGAATTATCCTCTGATTACTTCACCGTGACTCCTCAGGTTCTTGAAGCCATAGGCGGAAAAGTACCGGCCACGATTAATGGAAAATTCCCTGAAAAGTATTTTAACAAGAAAGCCGTAGTGGAAGTAACTCCGGTTTTGAAATGGAACGGTGGCGAAGCTAAAGGTCAGCCTGCTGTATTCCAAGGAGAAAAAGTAGAGGGTAACGACCAGACTATCTCTTACAAGATGGGTGGTAATTACACGATGAAAACTTCTTTTGACTATGTTCCTGAAATGGCTAAGTCTGAATTGTATCTGGAGTTCAAAGCCACAATCGGCAAGAAAACAGTAACTATCCCTGCTGTAAAGGTAGCTGATGGTGTGATTTCTACTTCTGAAATGATTGGACAGACATTGGGCAGTGCTAATCCTGCTAATGGCGACGACGCTTTCCAGCGTATCATCAAGGAAAAACACGATGCTAACATCATGTTCCTTATCCAGCAAGCTAACGTTCGCGCCAGCGAATTGAAAGCCGCTAAGGAATTCAACGAAGAAGTGAAGAATGTAGACGGTGCTGTAAACAAGAAGATCAGCAACATCGAAATTTCTGCTTATGCATCTCCCGATGGTGGTGTAAGCCTGAACACTAAGTTGGCTGAAAACCGTCAGGACAACACTGCAAAAGTTATCAACCAGAACTTAAAGAAATCTAAAGTTGACGCAGCTATCGATACTAAATACACTGCTCAAGACTGGCAAGGTTTCCAGGAATTGGTATCTAAATCCAATATTCAGGATAAAGAACTGATCCTTCGTGTTCTGTCTATGTATTCTGATCCTGAACAAAGAGAACAGGAAATCAAGAACATCTCTTCTGTTTACAAGAACTTAGCTGACGATATCTTGCCGCAGTTGCGTCGTTCACGTCTGACTTTGAACTATGAAATCATCGGTAAGTCTGACGAAGAAATTGCAAGTCTGGCTGCATCTGATCCTAAGCAGTTGAATATAGAAGAATTGCTGTATGCAACTACACTGACTAACGATCCGACTAAGCAAGAAGTTATCTTCACTAAAGCTACTCAAATCTATCCGAACGATTTCCGTGCTTACAACAACTTAGGTAAGTTGGCTTATCAGGCAGGTAACCTTGACAAAGCTGAAAGCTACTTCAAGAAAGCTGCTTCTATCAAAGATGCTCCTGAAGTTAACATGAACCTCGGTTTGATCGCTTTGATAAAGGGTGACAAGAACTCTGCTGAGAGCTATCTGAGCAAGGCTTCAGGTGCTAAAGAGCTGAACGAAGCATTAGGTAACCTGTATGTTGCTCAAGGTCAATATGACAGAGCTGTAAGCGCATTCGGTGACACTAAGACTAACAGTGCTGCTTTGGCACAGATCTTGGCTAAGGACTACAACAAGGCTAAAAACACTTTGGCTAGCGTAGCAAAACCTGACGCTTATACTGACTACCTGATGGCTGTATTAGGTGCAAGAACTAACAATGCTTCTATGGTAACCAGCAGTTTGAAGAACGCTGTTGCTAAAGAACCGTCATTGGCTAAGAAAGCTGCTTCTGACTTGGAATTTGCTAAGTATTTCACGAATGCAGAATTTATGAGCATCGCTCAGTAAGGAGCTCTTAACTCATATTAATTAGTTCCTATTAAAAAAACTATAGGGTGCCCGACATTGAGAAATGTCGGGCATTTCTTTTTTATTATCTGCAAAAGCCGTACTTTCGCGGAAAAGTATTTCAAAATGAAGAAAATCTGTCTATTATATTTTCTATTAATCGCCCTTTTTGCCTGTGGTGAAAAGAAAACCGACAGCATCAGTCTCAACGGAGAAATCAAGGGATTGGGCAATGATACCATCTATTTATATGGTGCGGATAGAATGTATGACCGTATGGATACACTGATTGTCGAAAACGATAAATTCTCTACAACACTTTCCGCTGATACATTAGTGAGTACTATCTTATTATTCAGTGATGGGACGGAATACCCACTCTTCCTGGATAAAGGAAACAAAATACAAATAAAAGGATCCGCAGCTGAGCTGTCCTCATTGCAAATCAGCGGTAATGCTCCTAACCAAGATCTAACAGACTTCAACCAAGAACTGAAAGGTCTGGGTACACCTTCCGAGAAAGCTCTGGAAGAAAAAGCAGAGAATTTTATAACCAAACATCCCTCTTCATTAGCCAACATTTATCTGTTGGATAAATATTTTGTACAGAAACCCCAGCCCAATCTGGAACAAATAAAAAAATTGGCTGACCGTATGACCGGTGACTTGAAAGACCGTCCCTATATGGAAGCCCTATTAACACATATCGAAGAAGAAGAAAAAGTAGATATAGGAAAAACAGCTCCTTATTTCCGCATACGCAATACAGAAGGCAAAGATATCAACCGTTCCGATTTCAAAGACAAATATCTACTGATACAGTTCTGGGCTTCATGGGATACCATCAGCCGGGAAAAGAATGCAATGTTCCGCCGTATCTATAAGAAAGAACAAAAGAACAAAAGCTTCGCATTAATGGGCATTTCCCTTGACCTGGACAGAGAGAAATGGTTGGAAGCAGTTAAACAAGATACTTTGAAATGGGAACAGACTTGCGAATATTCCGGATGGGATGGAGATGTTGCCAAACTATTCTCTATACATACCCTCCCAGCCAACATCCTAATCAGCCCTACAGGTAAAATAGAAGGAAAAAATCTGGATGAAAAGGCTATTGAAGATAAACTGAAAGAAATAGCCCAGAAAGAAAAAGAGAAGTAACCATTAATCACTAATCACAAATAAGCACGTGTTAATCAAAGTTTTCGGAGCGGCTGTACAAGGTATTGACGCAACCCTCATCACCATTGAAGTAAACAGTTCACGAGGTTGCATGTTTTATCTTGTCGGGCTACCGGACTCTGCTGTAAAAGAAAGCCACCAACGCATTATATCTGCACTACAGATAAACGGATATCGGATACCTACCAGTAACATTGTGATTAATATGGCTCCTGCAGACATCCGCAAAGAGGGATCCGCATACGACCTTCCACTTGCTATCGGCATGCTCGCCGCCGGAGAAATAATCCAATCCGATAAATTGAACCGCTATCTGATGATGGGTGAACTGAGCTTGGACGGTAGTTTACAACCCATTAAAGGTGCTCTGCCTATTGCCATTAAAGCACGGGAATTAGGATTCGAAGGTATCATCGTCCCTCGGCAGAACGCTCGTGAAGCAGCAGTAGTCAATAAAATCCAAGTATATGGAGTGGAGAACATCAGAGAAGTCATAGAGTTCTTCAATGACAAGCAGGAACTAACCCCTACTATTGTCAATACCCGTGAGGAATTCTATGCGCAACAAAGTGATTTCGATCTTGACTTCGCGGATGTAAAAGGGCAGGAGAATGTAAAACGTGCATTGGAAGTTGCCGCAGCTGGTGGACACAATATTATCCTCATTGGTGCACCTGGCAGCGGAAAATCCATGCTCGCTAAACGTCTTCCTTCGATTTTGCCTCCTCTCTCATTGGGAGAAAGCCTTGAAACAACCAAGATACACTCAGTGGCAGGGAGATTGCAGGCAAATGAAGGGCTTATCTCCAAACGCCCGTTTCGTGATCCTCACCATACTATTTCTACAGTGGCGATGACAGGAGGCGGCAGTTATCCACAACCCGGTGAAATAAGTCTGGCACATAATGGCATTTTGTTTCTGGATGAACTCCCGGAATTCAATCGCAGTGTGCTGGAAGTTCTCCGCCAGCCACTGGAGGACCGCAAAATTACTATCTCCCGTGTAAAAAGCAATGTAGAATACCCTGCCAGCTTTATGCTGGTTGCCTCCATGAACCCATGTCCCTGCGGCTATTATAACCATCCCACCAAATCTTGTGTATGTAGTCCGGGACAAGTACAGAAATACCTCAACCGCATTTCCGGTCCTTTACTCGACCGTATAGACCTGCAAATCGAAGTTGTCCCCGTACCTTTCGAGAAAATGTCTGATGCACAGCCCGGAGAGGCAAGTAGCATCATACGGGAACGCGTAATACATGCACGCCAGATTCAGGAGAACAGATATGCCGAGGTTGCTGGTGTCTACTGCAACGCACAAATGACCAGCAAACTCCTGTCATTATATGCCCGTCCGAACGACAGAGGACTCATGTTATTGAAAAATGCCATGAACCGGCTAAATCTTTCTGCCCGCGCTTACGACCGCATACTAAAAGTAGCACGTACTATCGCCGATCTTGAGAGCAGTGACCTGATACAGCCTTCACATTTAGCAGAAGCCATCGGCTACAGAAACCTGGATAGAGAGGACTGGGCAGGGTAATTCAAGGAAAAAAACGATAGTTCACTATTTTCCCCCTAATTTGCATCATTTTCTCCCTAACTCCGACAGTATTGGTGTAGATTTGCGGTAATCAAAATCTAAAATACTATGGAGGCAAAGACATTATTTCGTTTTTTCCCTGAGATGCTACTTATAACAAAAAACAGTCCGAAATACTTATCTTCATTCTTTACATTACATCCATTAAGAGATAGTAATATAAAGCAAAAACCCATTTGTCTTTTAGCTTCATAACAAATTATATATCAATATATTACAATAAATATGTAATATCAATGAAATATATTTGTAATAGCCAAACCCTACTTTTGCAGGCAAAATAATATTTATGAATATAGAGAAAAGAAAATTATTTTATAACTAAAACTTTATTTTATGCTGAATGTACAATTAAAAAGAAAGAGAACATTTGCACAAAGCATGCTCTTTGTAGTGTTCTTGCTAAGCAGTACCTTAGCATTCGCCCAAAACAAGGTGACCGGTACTGTAACAGACAAGGCAGGCGAACCACTAATCGGCGTCAATGTGCTAGAGTCCGGCACCAGCAACGGTTGCATTACCGATATAGACGGTAAATACTCTCTGAATGTAGAAAAAGGAAAGACACTTATTTTCTCTTTTATAGGCTATAGTAAGCAGGAAGTAAAAGTGACCCAAAATGTTATGAACGTGACAATGAACGAGGATACTGAATTGCTGGACGAAGTAGTGGTAATCGGCTACGGAAGCATCTCACGTAAGGATGTGACCAGTTCTATCACGACAGTGAAGGCAAAAGACCTGAACGTTGGTGCGTACACCGAGCCGGGACAGCTACTACAAGGCAAAGTGCCAGGTTTGGTCATCGTACAAAACTCCGACCCTAACGGTGGTGTAAACTCCATCAACCTACGCGGTGCTTCCACCTTGAACGGTTCAACATCTCCGCTTTACGTGGTTGATGGTATCCCCGGTGTAAACCTCAACTTGCTTTCACCCACCGATATCGAGAGCATAGACGTGCTACGCGATGCTTCTGCCACAGCTATTTACGGATCGAAAGCAGCCAACGGCGTTATCATAGTTACTACAAAGCGTGGCTCTGACGGTCCCGCACGTGTAAGTTATAGCGGCTACGTGGCTTGGGACAAGATTCACAACGACCATGAAATGATGACTGCTGATGAACTACGTGCATACGCTAAAGAAAACAACCTGACCATTGCCAACGACAAAGGTGCCAATACCAATTGGGCAGACGAGGTGCAGCAGACCGGTTTTACCCACAACCACAATCTCTCTATCAGCGGCGGCAACAAAAGCACTAGCTACAATGCCAGCGTCAATTACATCGAGCAGGATGGTATTATCAAAGGAGTGGGCAACAATATCTTCACTGCCCGTACTTTCGTGGAAACCAAGACGCTCAAGGATCGCTTAACCCTCTCGGCAGGAATCAACGGTAACATTCGCAACGAATGGGGTGTGCCCCGTGGCGAGCAAGGTGCATCCGTTTACAACGCCATGTACTACTACTCTCCATTAGTACCCGTACGTAATGAAGATGGCACCTGGTATAAAGATATGGGTATCTCACAGAACTATAATCCATTGTCAATGGTCTACGAAGACGTGAGCCGAGCAACCTACAAGCGCATCCAGATGACAGGAAAGGCAAGCCTGAAAATCATTGATGACCTCTTCCTTAATGCCAACTTCTCTTACGAGAACCAGAACTACAGCTACAAGGACTACTACTCTCAACAGTCGCAGACCAACAACCGCAACGGACAGACCAGCCGCAACACGACTGAGGATATCAAGAAAATGATGGAAATCTATGGTAATTACGACAAGTCTATCAACGATGACCACAAAATCGGCCTGATGGTAGGTTACTCCTGGGAAGAACAGAACAACGGTGACGGCTTCGGTGCACGCGGCTACAACTTCTACGACGATACCCTATGGTGGAACAATATTGGTATGGCAAACTCTTGGGAGGAAGACCCTGTATGGGCCAATACACTTTCTACCATTCGCATGATTTCGTTCTACGGACGTGCTAATTACTCCTACAAGAGCAAGTACATTGTACAGGCAGCCCTGCGCCGCGACGGTTCCTCTACTTTCGGTAGCAACAACAAGTGGGCAACCTTCCCCTCAGGTTCAGTGGCATGGCGCCTTTCCGAAGAAAGCTTCATCAAAAACCTCGGTATCTTCGACGATTTGAAATTACGTGCAGGTTGGGGACAGAGTGGTAATGCCATGGGCTTTGACATCTATACCTCCCGTTTCTACTACCAAGGCGGAAGCCGTTTCATCTATACCGATCCGGGAACCGGCAAGGAAACCAGCTACAAGAACCTGAATGCGGCACGCAATGTCAACCCTGACCTGAAATGGGAAACCACCACCATGCTGAATCTGGGTGTGGACTTCTCCTTCCTCGGAGGACGTATCAACGGTACCATCGAATACTATAACAAGACCACCAAGGACATGATCTGGTCTTATCCGGTATCCACTACCATCTATCCCGTGGGAAGTTTGACCGCTAATGTGGGTAAGATGAACAACCGGGGTGTCGAACTGACTTTGAATGCCACCCCCATCCAAGGACGCGACTTCACATGGAACACCTCACTCAACCTCTCGCACAACCGCAACAAAATAGTGAAACTTTCCAATGACCAGTTCAACGCTGGTATCATAGACAGATACAATCCGAGCCTTCCTGGTGCTTCTACTGAGAACATCCAGCGCATCATCGAAGGTGAACCTATCGGAACCTTCTATATGTGGGAATGGGCCGGTTATACAGAGGGCGGTGTTTCGCAATTCTACGTACGCGATGAAGAGACGGGAGAACGCACGGGTGAGACTACGACCACTCCAAGTAAAAAGGATCGCACCATTGTAGGTAATGCACAGCCTTGGCTGACTATGGGTTGGAACAATACCTTCACATATAAAAATTGGGATCTCACCACATTCTTCACCGGTGTGTTCGGACAGAAGATATTCAATGAACCACGCGCTTTCTTCAGCAACATCGGAAACGTGACTGAGGGCAAGAATGTGATGAAGTCTGTCATCAAAGAACAACGTGCCACGGATGCTTCATCGGCACTCCCTTCTGACCGCTACCTAGAAGATGGCAGCTACTTCCGCCTCTCTAACCTGACATTAGGTTATACATTCCGCAATTTCAACGGCTGGCTACGCGACCTACGCCTCTATGCTTCATGCAACAACGTATTCACGCTGACCGGCTACAGCGGTCGTGACCCTGAAATCAACCTCGGCGGTGAGACTCCAGGTTGTGACACACGCAGCGACCACTATCCGCGTACCCGTCAGTTCCTTGTAGGTGCAACTATTAACTTCTAAACAAATAAGCAGATTATGAAATCATATATAAAACTTTTATTACTTTCGGGTGTACTTGTCGGCGCAACCGCTTGTACCGATTTGGATACGGAAATCAAAACCCAGTACACAGAATTCCCCGATAACCCCATTGCAGCACAAGCTAAGCTTGAAGCTTGCTATTACTATCTCCAGAAAGAGTCCGGCTTGGGACGCAACTACTGGGAAGGTGTCATGCTCCAGGGTGACGAAATGATGGGCATATCCTTCAATAATGGTTATTATGACAATGGACGTCTGGCTCTGCCTTCTATACACGGTCTGAAACCCGACACTCCGGGAGTAGGCATGATGGAAGATTTGCTGTCCGGTATTTCCTACTGTAACACCGTGATTCTTGAAATCGGAGGTGCTGAAGGTAAAGATGACATCGTGGCTCCGGTACGCGCCATTCGTGCATTCTATCACTTCATGATGATGGACCTTTACGGTGATATTCCCTTGCTGAAACGCTCGGCTGAAAAAGACACTCCCATTGAGCGTGCTCCGCGTGCCGACGTAGCCCGTTGGATTGAGGAAGAATTGCTGGAAATAATCCCGCAGCTGACCGAGGCAAACAACGCCGACACCTACGGCCGTCCCAACAAATGGATGGCGAAAGCCTTGCTTGCCAAACTCTACTTGAACTGGGGTGTTTACACCTGTGGCGATGTGACCAAGGTAACCAACGACACATCCAACGATAAACTGGACGAACTGGTGGCCGTATGCGACGACATCATCAACTCCGGTATATTCGAGGTAGGTAAAGGATACCGTAAAAAATTCTTCCCAAACAACGGAGTACATATCAAGGACTTCATCTATGCCATGAACTTCGACCCGGTAAAAAACACGAATAAATACGAAGGCGGGCACCAACTGGACCGCTTCATGACCTTCAAGAAAGCAAACAACTGCGATAACGGCCCGTGGGGCTTCCTCCCCGCCAAGTCTTTAGCAGGCGCCTATGTACTAGTGCCCGAATGCGTGGACCGCTTCAACCTGCCGGGTGATGAGCGTAACCAGGTAATCTTAAAAGGGCCGCAATACGTTGCCGACTATACCAAGAATTACGAGTTTACAGAAACCCCCATCATGTTTCAGGGACAACAAGTGAACTATACAAAGGAAATCACATTTGTAACCACAACCTATTCACTGGATCACCTTGATGTCGGTGCCGACTCTGAAGCAAAAAATATCATGAAGGGATGCCACCTCGGCAAATACCCCTCTATTCCTGAAGACTATACGGATCGTGATCGCCTTAGCGGTAACGACATCCCCATCTTCCGCTATGCCGACATCCTGCTGAGCAAAGCAGAAGCCATCCTTCGCGGTGCCAAAGCTACCATGGGACACACGCCCGCCTCACTTATGAACGAAGTACGAGACTGCTCCAGTGCTCCCCATGTGGAGGGAACGCCCACCTTGCAGGAACTGCTTGACGAGCGTGGACGCGAATTCATCTGCGAAATGTGGCGTCGTCAAGATTTGATCCGCTTCGGCCAGTTCGAGAACGACTGGGGAGTAAAGAACGAAGCCAACCCAGGCGCCAAGACCGAGTTGTGGCGTCGCCTGCTACCCGTTCCACAAAAGATGATGGAAACCAATACCAACTGGAAACAGAATTTCGGTTATTAATATAGAGAAAAGAAAGAGCCGGTATATCATATTTAAAGTTTAAAAAGGCTTTCAAGCCCTGTATTACGATTTACGGAACCCAAAACGGATCGGATACAGGGCTTTCTTTACATTTAACAAAAACAATTGCCAATGAAAAGCAAATTATTCACATTATCTGTCCTACTATTGTTCTCCGCAAATACCTTTGCACAGAACACCAAACTCACAGATTACGTAGACCCACGCATTGGTTCCGAAGGACTGGGACGAGTCTTTATCGGCCCTTCCTGCCCCTACGGAATGGTGAAACCTTCACCGGACTGTACCCCACGCCCGAACAGCGGCTGGCTACCCATGCCCGAACAGGTAGACGGTTTCTCTCAGGTACACGTCAGCGGAACAGGTGGCGGACCTAAATATGGCAATATCCTTGTAATGCCTTTCGGCGACGGAATGGACCGAACAAAGCATATCGATCACCGCAAGTACGAAACTATTAAATTAGGATATTATACTACCCAATTTCAAGCTTCCGGTATACAGACAGAAATAACCACCGCACCTAAAGCCTCGTTCTATCGTTTCACCTATCCCAAAGACTCTCTGAAGTCACTGGCCATCGATGCCGGATTCTTCTTAGGTGAAAGTCCCGTACCCGATGCACGCGAGGCACAACAATTTGTAGGCTCCGAAATAGAAATCATCTCCGACCGCGAAGTCATCGGCTATACCCGTATCCGTGGCGGATGGAACAATGGTCGTGCCTACACTGTCTACTTTTATGCAGAAACGGATAAACCTTTCGTAAATACAGCTACCTGGAAAGGTGATAAGATAACAAATGAAAAGTTCCAATACGACTCACATCAAAAGACCGGAGCATTACTACGCTTCAATTCATCTGAAGAAGTGGTGCAGTTGAAAGTAGGTATCTCCTTCCTCAGCTCACTGAAAGCCCGCCAAAATGCTCATTCCGATATTCCTCATTGGTCATTCGAGACCGCACATCAGCAGCTTCTAGCCCAATGGGAAAACTTACTCCAAAGAATTGAAATCTCTCCCCGTACCCCCGAAGCACAGAAACGTATGTTCTATACCGGCCTCTATCACACCATGATTATGCCTGTAGACCGCAGTGGAGAGAATCCTCTTTGGGCAGATAATGAACCTTATTATGATGACTTCTATGCCATCTGGGACACTTATCGCACTTCTTCACCGCTCATTACCCTGATAGATCCAAAACGCGAAACAGATATCGTCCGCTCACTCATCAACATCTACAAACGAGACGGTTACATGCCTGATGCCCGTAGTGGCAACTGCAACGGACGTACACAAGGCGGCTCCAATGCCGAGATCGTAATAGCCGACGCCTTCGTAAAAGGGCTGGAAGGAATAGATTATGAACTCGGCTTGCAAGCCATGCTGAAAGATGCAACCGTCTGTCCCGGCGACCGCCATGAAGCAGAAGGACGGGGCGGACTGATCCCTTATCTGGAACTCGGTTATATCCCCTACGGCATTCCTCGTGCCGGAAACCGTACCGTGGAATACTCCTATTGCGATTATGCCATTGCCCTGGTTGCCAAAGGGCTGGGAAAAGAAGACCTTTATCAGCACTATCTGAAGCAATCCGGAAATTGGAAGAACCTCTGGCGTGACGATTATGAACATGCCGGTGCCAAAGGTTTCATTCTGCCCCGCGATGAAAAAGGCAACTGGCTCGATGAAATCACTTTCGGAAAGTCCAATATACAAAAGCCGACCTTTACCTATACCCCCGTCACTTTCGAAGGTCCCTGGTACACGCCTTGGTGGGACATGTTCTTCTACGAAGCTTCCTCATGGGAATATTCCCTAAGCATACCGCACGATGTTCCCGGGCTGATAGAGAAATGCGGCGGTGCAGAAAAGTTTGAAGCACGCCTGGACATCTTCTTCGATCAGGGTTTCTTCAACGTAAACAATGAGCCTTCTTTCCTCTCTCCTTGTCTTTACCATTGGCTGGGAAAACCCTACCGTAGCAGTGACCGTATCCACGAAATCATTGCTAAGAACTATAATGATGGACCTATAGGACTACCAGGCAATGATGACTCCGGTGCCATGTCCTCATGGCTTGCCTTCCACATGATGGGACTATACCCCAATGCCGGACAAGACTATTACCTGATCAATACTCCTTTGCTGGAAGAAACAATCTTCCGGTTAGATAACGGAAAGACTTTCAAGATTTCCACTCAGGGGCTTTCTGATAAGAACAGATATATACAATCCGTTACATTGAATGGAGAAACTTACCCCTATTCAGCTATACGGCATAAAGACATCGTTGCAGGTGGCGAACTGATCCTGAAGATGGGAAAGAAACCGAGTGAATGGGGTAAACAATTATTGTTGAACGAAGAAAACGAGAAGTAATGAAGAAACATATGATTCTATCCGTCTTGCTATGTCTGGGCTTCACCGGAAGTCTATTTGCACAGAGCATTATGCCCGATACATTGCTATTTGTATTCAAATTACACGGACAGACACGGAAATATAAAATGTCTTTCCAGGAAAAGCAGGATTCTATATACCTGTATTGGGGAATAGAACGCAATTTGAAATGGCAATCGGGAAGTTATGCTATGGGCCGCAAATCCATAGAACAAGCTACACGGCTCAGTTTCCTGCAACCGGAAGATGGTAAACACGTACAGCTCTCTCCGGAGGAAACTGTTTATTTCCTTTCCCGTTCCGCCTACAAGCAATTAAAGGAGCAGCGAACACTTGTCTACAATCAAACGACATACTCTGTCCTGGACAGTAACGAACAGGCTTTAGGTTATACGCTTATTCATGTGAAGGATGCCGTGGAAGGATGCGAGATGTGGATACTGGATAATCCTAAGTTAGCGTTAGTATGGAGAACTTGTAATAATCCGTTGGGGGTTAACTGGGAAGTAGAATAATGAAAATTCCCTGTCTCTACTATATATCGCATAGTAAGAGACAGGGAAGGGATATCATCTCAAAGTAAATAGAAATTCATTATACGCTATACAAAACGATGATAAACAATATCCAAGAAGAAATACAAAATGTAAAAACGAACCAGCCTTTAAGCTTACTATGTTTCTCATTTTTATAATGTTCTTCCAATTCTTTGTATTTTTTCTCGCTAACAAAGAAGAAGCTCATACCTATAAAAAATAGAATAACAACTGCAACTAATATTTCTGTCATTTCTATATTAAAAGCAGAAAGAATAAATCCCAACATTGATAGAAAATAACCACCTAAACAACCATATAATATAACTCCAGCAGTGCCTTCTGAACCACTTTCTCCCCAATCTTTATAGAATTTACTAATTCTATAATAACAATAATTAAAAAGAATCCTCATAAGTACTTTATTTAAAAGGTTGATATACTGGAAGCCCTGGATTTACTCCCATTTTTATCTGCGGAATAAGCCCCTTGTTTACATACATATAGTGGAGTTGTTTGCCGCCAAAGGTCCAATACAAAGATATACCTGTACCTATAACGGGACAATAGCCAACTCCATCTATTAATAAATCTAATCCACTCTCTACTTGTTCTTCAATCGTATTAGCATTTTTAAATTGGGTGACTGATACAAAAGTGCCCAACACACTTACAACACGACTTCCCCTATTGATATATTTTCCTACGGTTGAAACACTACTTGGTTTATAATACTTGTTACCTTTCCAGCCATCTTTGTAATATCTAAAATCAAATTTTTTCTCACTATTTTTCAATCTAAAAGTAGCATTACTTCTTTCAGCAGCATCTCCGAGAACTCCTGATATTGTGGATGTTACAGACAAAGAGGAGCTAACATCAGAAAGCACACTTGATTTTCCTTTCCGTACCGTTACATGACCTCCATAAATCACAACTTCTCCATTTACTACTTTACCCTTAGAGAAATACATTTTAGAAGTTTGATCATTGTAAGTCAAGGAAGCCTCTCCATACTTATCATAAGCTGCAAGAAATTCCCTATCGGACATTTGATACCAACCCTGGAAATCATAACCACCTTTATCTTTATTCGAATCATTATAATACTTCCAGAAGTTATAGATTACATTCGGATCACTCGTACTCCAATAATCTTCCCCCGTCGGATCAACCCTGTTCACCGGATCACCGCCGCAATAAGTATAAGGATACGTACCCGGGTAGCTGCCCGCTTGCGGGTCAACAC
>ERZ779740.111-NODE-111-length-45598-cov-13.5582_pt1 | contig 45598 bp, 36 predicted proteins | sample MGYA00511099_ERZ779740 | MGnify/ENA primary metagenome ERZ779740 (study PRJEB29588, sample SAMEA2161216) | human gut metagenome | biome: human gut; feature: human-associated habitat; material: faeces | place: Denmark | collected 2008/2010 ...
TGCTGAAAGCATCTAAGTACGAAGCCAGCCACAAGATTAGATTTCTTAGGGTCGTTGAAGACTACAACGTTGATAGGATGCAGGTGTACAGGTGGTAACATCATAGCCGAGCATTACTAATTGCCCGTTCACTTTTGGTCCTTGCCTTGTATGGCGGATATATACGTTCAGTTTTTATCTTTACTTTTTACATCGTGTCTAACTTATTTAGGTGACTATAGCATCAGGGTTCCACCTCTTCCCATTCCGAACAGAGAAGTTAAGCCTGATCACGCCGATGGTACTGCGTCAAGTGGGAGAGTAGGTAGTTGCCGTTTTTTCAGAGAAGCCTCCATATCTAACGATATGGGGGCTTTTTGTATTTATACCCCCTGTCCAGATAATATTCTCTTTGTTTTTTCGTTTATATACTGTAAGTTTACACCTTATTTATATATGCTAAAGCAAATCCGTCCTATAAAGTTCTGGTTGATATTGATTGCTGTGATTATAGCTATCTCTTCCCTGTATGTTTCCCATTCTCTGATAAGCGATTTATCTGCTGAAGAACGGGTACGTATGGAAGTGTGGGCCGAGGCAATGAAGAATCTCCAAACCGCTGATGGAAATACGGACTTGACTATGGTGCTGAAAGTCCTGAATGCCAATCATACGATTCCGGTAATTGTAGTGGATCAGAATGAAGATGTACAGACTTACAGGAATATTAAACTATCTCCAACCGATACAATCGCTTCGCTGAAAGAAAAACTGAATCACTTCAGCCATGAAGGGAACTGCATTCGTATCGACTTGAATGGTGGTGGTGACTATCTGAATGTGTATTATGGTCCTTCCCTGATGCTAACCCGGCTGGCAGTTTATCCTTATGTACAGTTGGCAGTGGTACTTATCTTTGTTTTGATTGCTATTTTTGCTCTGTTGAGCTCTAAAAAAGCAGAACAAAATAAGGTATGGGTAGGATTATCTAAAGAAACAGCCCATCAGTTGGGAACCCCTATTTCTTCATTAATGGCGTGGACGGAACTGTTGAAGACGCAATATCCGCAGGATGACCTGATTCCTGCCATGGCGGAAGATGTGGAGCGCTTGCAGATGATTGCCAATCGTTTCTCGAAGATAGGTTCTGTTCCGGAGTTGGAAGAGGCGGATTTGAAAGCTCTGCTGGAACGGGTGACGGATTATATTGCCCATCGTACTTCGGATAAGGTAAAGATCATTACCCATTTGCCGGATTTACTTCCGCCTGTAAGGCTGAATGTTGCTTTGTTTGAATGGGTGATAGAAAACCTGTGTAAGAATGCGATTGATGCAATGGGAGGAGTTGGAACTTTGACTATTTCGGTACAGGAAACGTCAAGATTTTGGCATATTGATGTGGCTGATACGGGAAAGGGAATTGACAAACGGAATTTTGAAACTGTGTTTGCTCCCGGTTATACCACCAAAAAAAGAGGGTGGGGACTGGGCTTGTCGTTGGCACGCCGGATTGTGGTGGAATATCATTCAGGGCGTATCTTTGTAAAGCAATCGGAGATCAATAAAGGGACGATATTCAGAATAGAGCTTAAAAAATGAATATTTCGTGGCTAATTTATACATTATGAGGATAATTATTTGTATCTTTGTCGCCCGAATAAATAAAAGAAGCTTTGGGAAAGTTTGATAAATACAAAATAGATTTGAAAGGCATGCAGGCAGACTCTTGTAAGTATGAGTTTGTACTGGATAACCTTTTTTTTGCTAACATTGATGGCCCGGAAGTACAGAAGGGCAAAGTTAATGTTATATTGGTTGTAAAGAAAACATCTCGTGCTTTCGAATTCAACTTCCAGACGGAGGGTATGGTGTGGGTGCCATGTGACCGCTGCCTGGACGATATGGAACAGCCGGTTAGTTCTACAGATAAACTGATGGTAAAGTTTGGTCATGAGTATGCTGAAGAAGGTGATAACCTCATTGTGATCCCTGAAGAAGAAGGGGAAATCAATGTGGCATGGTTCATGTATGAATTTGTTGCGTTGGCAATCCCGATGAAGCATGTACATGCTCCCGGAAAATGTAATAAGGCCGTCAGCAGCAAATTGCATAAGCATCTGCGTACAAAAGCAGATGAAGATGATGCGGAAGATGAAATCTTTATCGAAGGTGAAGACGCAATGCCGGAGAGTGATGCGGAGGAAACACAGATTGATCCGCGTTGGAATGAATTAAAGAAAATATTAGATAACAATTAAAGATTAAGAAAAATGGCACATCCTAAGAGAAGACAGTCTAAAACAAGAACTGCAAAGAGAAGAACTCATGATAAAGCAGTAGCTCCTACATTGGCTATTTGCCCGAACTGTGGCGAATGGCATGTATATCACACAGTGTGTGGTGCTTGCGGATATTACAGAGGCAAGCTTGCTATCGAGAAAGAAGCTGCTGTTTAATTTGCAGCCTGATGAAGAATATACTTGAATGCCGGATGTCTAAAAAGATTTGTAACACACAAACCTTTTTAGACTACCGTTGTTTAGGTATTCATTAACTTTAAGCAGGATTAATGGAAAAAATAAATGCAGTAATTACAGGAGTCGGCGGATATGTACCCGATTATATCTTGACGAATGAAGAGATATCAAGAATGGTGGATACCAACGACGAATGGATTATGACCCGTATCGGAGTAAAGGAAAGACATATCCTGAACGAAGAAGGACTGGGTACTTCGTACATGGCTCGCAAAGCTGCAAAGCAGTTGATGCAGCGTACTGGTTCTGATCCTGATGATATCGATCTGGTGATTGTAGCTACTACTACTCCTGATTATCACTTCCCTTCTACAGCTTCTATCTTATGTGATAAGCTCGGTTTAAAACATGCTTTTGCTTTTGACTTGCAGGCTGCTTGTAGCGGTTTTCTGTATCTGCTGGAAACAGGAGCTAACTTTATCCGCTCGGGAAGATATAAGAAGATCATTTTAGTGGGCGCTGATAAAATGTCGTCTATGGTAGATTACACAGAGCGTGCTACTTGCCCGATTTTCGGTGATGGTGCAGCTGCGGTTATGATGGAACCTACTACGGAAGATGTAGGCGTCATGGACGCTATCTTGAGAACAGATGGTAAGGGATTACCTTTCTTGCATATGAAAGCAGGTGGCTCTGTATGCCCTCCTTCTTATTTTACAGTGGATAACCATATGCACTTCATTTATCAGGAAGGCCGTACAGTATTCAAATATGCCGTATCGAACATGTCGGATGCTTGTGCTGCCATTGCGGAAAGAAACAATCTCACCAAAGAGAATATTGACTGGATTATTCCTCACCAGGCAAATCTGCGTATTATCGATGCAGTAGCTCATCGCCTGGAGATTCCCCATGAGAAAGTAATGATTAATATCGAGCATTATGGTAACACAAGTGCCGGTACGCTTCCGCTCTGTCTGTGGGACTTCGAGGATAAACTGAAAAAAGGCGATAACCTGATCTTTACAGCATTCGGTGCAGGGTTTACCTGGGGAGCCGTTTACGTGAAGTGGGGATACGACGGAAAGAAAGGGTAACTGTATAATCACACGGATTACGAATTACGGTTACTAAACATATAAACTAAAAAAACGCATCCTACTTCGATTCGATGCGTTTTTTTGTCTCAACTAAAATACAGGAATGTGATGCATAAAGCTGGTTTTGTAAACATCGTGGGAAATCCGAATGTGGGTAAATCTACATTGATGAACGCCTTGGTGGGCGAGCGAATTTCGATTGCTACTTTCAAGGCGCAGACAACCCGTCACCGTATTATGGGAATTTATAATACGGATGATATGCAGATTGTATTCTCGGATACTCCGGGAGTGCTGAAGCCGCAGTATAAGTTGCAGGAGTCTATGCTGAATTTCTCTACTTCGGCTCTGACAGATGCGGATGTTTTGCTATATGTAACAGATGTGGTTGAGACACCCGATAAGCATAATGAGTTTGTGGAGAAGGTGGCACACATGGAAATACCGGTGTTGCTCCTTATCAACAAGATTGATTTGTCGAACCAGGAGAAACTTGTGGAACTTGTGGAAGCTTGGAAAGCATTATTGCCCAATGCGGAGATTATTCCGATTTCTGCAACGACAAAGTTCAATGTAGACTATGTGATGAAGCGGGTGAAAGAACTGTTGCCCGATTCACCTCCTTACTTTGATAAGGACCAGTGGACGGACAAGCCGGCCCGTTTCTTTGTAAACGAGATTATCCGGGAGAAAATTTTGTTGTACTACGACAAGGAGATACCTTATTCGGTAGAGGTAGTAGTGGAACAATTTAAGGAAGATGCGAAGAAGATACATATCAGCGCTGTGATTTATGTGGAGCGCGATTCGCAGAAAGGAATTATTATCGGCAAGCAAGGTAAAGCACTGAAAAAAGTGGCCACTGAAGCACGCCGTGATTTAGAGAGGTTCTTCGGAAAAACGATTTTCCTGGAGACATTTGTGAAGGTGGATAAGGATTGGCGTAGTTCGGATAAAGAGTTACGCAATTTTGGCTATCAACTGGATTAGAGTATTCATACGACTGTGATAGTCGCAAAAACAAGAAGAGTGAACTATGGGAAATTTAGTTGCAATCGTAGGACGACCCAATGTGGGAAAGTCTACTTTATTTAATCGCTTGACCAAAACACGTCAGGCAATTGTGAACGAAGAAGCAGGAACAACACGAGATCGCCAGTATGGTAAGTCCGAATGGCTGGGGAAAGAGTTCTCCGTGGTAGATACCGGCGGATGGGTGGTGAACTCTGACGATATCTTTGAAGAGGAAATACGCAAGCAGGTACTGATGGCTGTGGATGAAGCAGACGTTATATTGTTTGTAGTAGATGTTATGAATGGGGTAACTGATCTCGATATGCAGGTAGCAGCCATTTTGCGCCGGACTCAAAAGCCGGTGTTGCTGATTGCCAACAAGACTGATAACGGGGAATTACAATACAATGCTCCCGAATTTTATAAGTTGGGTCTGGGTGATCCTTACTGCATCTCGGCTATGACGGGCAGCGGTACGGGGGATATGATGGACCTGATTGTGGGTACATTTAAAAAGGATACGGATGAGATTCTGGATGAGGATATTCCCCGCTTTGCTGTAGTGGGACGCCCGAATGCTGGTAAATCTTCTATCGTGAATGCCTTTATCGGAGAAGAACGGAACATTGTAACGGAGATTGCCGGTACAACACGTGACTCTATCTATACCCGTTATAATAAGTTTGGATTTGATTTCTATCTGGTAGATACTGCCGGTATCCGTAAAAAGAATAAGGTGAATGAGGATCTGGAATATTATTCTGTGATTCGTTCCATCCGTTCCATTGAGAATGCGGATGTGTGTATTCTGATGTTGGATGCTACACGTGGTGTTGAAAGCCAGGACTTGAATATATTCTCACTGATACAGAAGAATGCCAAAGGTTTGGTGGTAGTAGTGAATAAATGGGATTTGGTACAGGATAAGACTGTGAAAGTGATAAAGACTTTTGAAGATGCGATCCGTAGCCGCTTTGCTCCATTCGTTGACTTCCCTATCATCTTCGGTTCGGCATTGACCAAACAACGTATCCTGAAGGTGCTGGAGGAAGCACGAAGCGTATATGATAACCGTATGACGCGTATTCCTACTGCCCGTTTGAACGAGGAAATGTTGCCGCTGATTGAGGCATATCCGCCTCCTGCAACCAAAGGTAAGTATATCAAGATTAAATATATTACGCAGTTGCCGAATACACAGGTGCCTTCTTTTGTTTACTTCGCTAATCTGCCGCAGTACGTGAAAGAGCCATATAAACGTTTCCTGGAAAACAAGATGCGTGAAAAGTGGAACCTGACAGGAACTCCGATAAATATTTATATCCGTCAGAAGTAGATAAACCGATTGCTGAGATATTGGTATGAAACCGCCCGATTTAGTTATAAATCAGGCGGTTTTTTTATTGTTTATCGGGAAAATGTAAATAAAAAATAGGTTAATATGAATATAATATTTATTTTTGCTCTGACAACATAAAAAAGGATTAGATGAAACGTTACAGGTGGGTATTGGGATGCTGCTTGCTCCTCTCCATAGGTGTGCTGTGGGCAGAGGGCAAGTCGGATTTACGTGCATTACAACAAGAGGCAGCCCAAAACAGAAACCTGGATAACTATGTCAAGGTCTGTAAACTCCTTTATCAGACAGAAGAAGATCCTGATTTACTTCTTTCATACGCCGATTCCATTCATCAACTGGCCATAGACAGTGGAAAGCCGGAAATATTTATCGAATACTACATCTGGGTAAGTGAAGGTTACTTCATTAAAGGCGACTTCGAGCAGGGGTACGCTTTGAAACGGAAAGCCATTGGCTTGGCTGAAAAGGCTGGATTGAGGTTTACAATAGCTCAGGCTTGCTGTGACATGGGATATTATTGTAATGCGGATGCCCGCTATGACTCTGCACGTTATTATTTTCATAAAGGGTTGGCAGCCGGTGAGGGTTTGCCGGGGGCAGAGGAGGCGTGTCGCACTATATTGACGAATTACGCCAGTTCTTTTCTTTTCGAAGGGCAGACCGATTCGGCTTTAGTTTATACCATTCGTGCCAGTGAGCGCTCTGCTGCCGATAAAGATACAGCTATGTTGATTGAAAACCTGAATCAGTTGGGTACTATCTATCGTCGGAAAAAGAATCTGGAGGATTGTATCGCTAACTTTGAAGAAGCGCTCCATTTGTGTGAATTGTGTGGCAATTACAACACAGTCGCTTTTATATATGGAAATATAGCGACGGCTTATTGTGACTGGGATCGACCGGAAGATGCTATTTCTTTCTCAGAAAAAGCTTTGAAATATGCTTTGAAGACAGATAATAAACGGAGGATAGGTACGTGCTATGTTAATTTGGGTGCCATCTTGGTACGAATGGAGAAAATGCGTACAGAGGGCATTGACACGTTACTGAAAGCTATTCCTTTTTTGGAGCAGGTGAATGACAGAAGGCAGCTATGTAATGCTTATAATTATTTGGTAAATGCCTACCGGGTGGATGGAAATCTGGGTATGGCAATGCAGTACTTGCAGAAGTTGGATAAATTGGCGCATGAGATGCAGACTGATATAGAGCGTTTCAAGTATTACCAGGCAAAAGCTGCATTGTTGCAGGAAAGTAAGAACTATGCGGATGCTATTGTTTATTATCGCAAGATAGTTGATATGCTCCGTAGTGGATATAAAGATGCACGTGATTATGAGCATTACAGGAAATTATCGGAATGTTATCTGGCTGTGAATAATCTGCCTTTGGCTTATAATTATATGACGCAGGCTTATGCACTTCGTGATTCTGTGTTCCAGACGGAAGAGACTGACCAGTTGTCCGAATATTCTGTGAAGTACCGGACCAAAGAGAAGGAGTTGGAGATTGTAAGTCTGAGGCGTGAACAGTTGGAACAGGAGACGTATATGTTACGTCACCGTATTATTGTAGGTTCGGTGATCTCTTTACTGGGAATTTTGTTGCTGGGCTCACTTTATGCACGCCAACGTCAGCGGGCAAGGATTGCTTTGCTGGCAAATGCAGCTTGTGAAAAAGAACGTGAATTCCTGGAACTCCAGAAAGAAACTGAACAGCGCTTAACACGAAAATACATTGATGGTTTGGAGAGTGAACGGGAGCGTATGGCAACTGAATTGCATGATGATGTATGTAATAATTTGCTTGCACTTGAAATGAATATTCGTACTATTCCTGCTGAGGAAGGTTCTGATTTGGACGAGCAACTGGGATTATTGAATAATATCAGGGAAAGGTTGAGAAAACTTTCCCATGAACTGATGCCGCCGGTTTTTCAGTATGCTACACTCGATGAACTGCTTGCTGACTATGTTTTGCACTTATCATTGCCAGAAGGTACGCATGCGGAATATCATTCTACGGTAGGTGTAGATTGGAATGTAGTGCCTAAATCAATCAGTTTTGAATGTTATCGCATTGTTCAGGAAGCAGTGAGCAATGCTGTGAAATATGCCGGCTCAGCCTGTATACAGGTAGAGTTAGCTCTGGAAAATAATGACCTTTCCATACTTGTAGCAGACGACGGAAAAGGGTTTGATATGAGCAGGAAAACTAAGGGTATCGGCTTACGGACTATCTGGCAGCGAGCGGAGACCATAGGTGCTGAAGTTGAACTGGGTTCTTCTCCTGGGAAGGGAACCCGTTTGAAAATTAACGTATTAATCTAATCGAACGATGGAAAAGAATGTGAAGGCGGAATTATTGGTAGTGGATGATCATAATCTGATTCTGGAAGGTATTTGTAAGGTGGTGAATAAGATGCCGGAAGTAGTTGTGGTGGATGCTGTAACTTCCGGATTACAAGCTGCAGAATTGATTGAAAGACGAGATTATGATATATATATTCTGGATGTTAGCATTCCTGATATGTCCGGATTTGAGTTGATAGCTAAAATCCGTGAAATGAATGACCAGGCAAAGATTATTGTGAATACAATGCACGAAGAAATATGGATGGCTAACAGGTTGGTACAGTGCGGAGTGAATGCTGTTATTCTGAAATCTTCAGCCTCTACGGAGTTAATGGCAGCTATTCGTTGTGTGTTGAGGGGAGAAGCGTATGCTTGTCCACGGTTTGCTGCTATCTCGCAGAAACTGAACTCTGCATCGGCAGGCTTGCAGCCTAAGGATGCGCCTACCCGTCGGGAGCGTGATGTGTTGGAGGCTGTGGCTAAAGGAATGAATACCCATGAAATTGCTGATTTATTGAAAATTTCAGAGAATACTGTGGAAACATTTCGTAAAAGGCTTATTAGTAAGTTTGGAGCAAAGAATGCTATAGATATGGTGGTCAAGGCTGTTGCGCAAGGATGGATTACGCTGGAATGATTCGCGGAAAATTCAGAGTGTAACGGTTTTCCGTGATTTTTTATTAGTATCTTTTGGTTATCTTTGTTGCCGTAATTGAAGTTGTTCTTCATGTTTTCTCATGAAGATATAAGGGCAATCAAAGTATATCGTGAGGATATATGTCAATTCTATTAACTGGTTTTATGAGGAAAAGGGCGTCCGGATGTTTTTCCGGACGCCCTATTTATAGGAGATTGCTATTTTTTCTAATCTTATCCTTCTATATTCTGCACTTCCACTTCCTTTACCTTCCGGAAGAGGTCGGATGCAAAAATAAAATCGTTGAGTTTCTTGTTGCTGGAAGTGAAGATATCATTTTTACTACCTTCCCACTCCTTGTATCCGTCGTAGATATAGATAATTTTTTCACCGATACCCATTACAGAGTTCATGTCGTGGGTGTTGATGAGGGTGGTCATATTGTATTCATGGGTGATATCGTGTACCAGTTCGTCGATTACCAATGAGGTCTTTGGATCTAATCCGGAGTTCGGTTCGTCACAGAACAAGTATTGCGGATTTAAGGCAATGGCGCGGGCTATGGCAACACGTTTTTGCATACCACCACTGATTTCACCCGGAAATTTATCTTTTGCTTCTGCCAGGTTTACGCGATCCAGACAGAACATGGCACGGCGGGTACGGTCGCGGAATGTATCGTTGCTGAACATGTTCAAAGGAAACATTACATTGTCCAGCACCGTCATGGAGTCAAACAATGCCGCACTTTGGAATATCATTCCCATTTCGCGGCGCAATGCTTTCTTTTCATTCTTGCCCATGGCAAGGAAATTACGGTTGTCGTATAATAATTCACCCCGTTCCGGTGTGAGCAATCCAACGATACACTTCATCAATACGGTTTTTCCCGAACCACTCTGTCCGATGATGAGATTAGTTTTCCCATTTTCAAAAGTGGCATTGATATCCTTTAATACATCTCTGCCTTCAAATGATTTCCAAAGTCCTTTCAGTTCGATCATCCCATTAAGAGTTTAGTTAATATTAAGTCGGCAAATAAGATAAGTACGCTGCTGCATACCACAGAGTCTGTAGAGGCCTTGCCCACCTCTATAGAGCCACCCTCGACGGTATAACCGAAAAAGGCCGATACACTGGCGATGATGAAAGCGAAGAACAATGATTTGATGATGCCACACCAGATAAACCATTCTACGAACATATATTGCAAACCGTATTCCAAGTCTACCGCCGACATGATGCCACCGAACCAACACGTGGCAAAGGCTCCGATGATGCCGGCAAAGATACTGAACGTTACCAAGAAAGGAATGGTAGTCACCATGGCGCAAATCTTGGGAAGGATCAGGTAATTAGCTGAATTGACTCCCATGATTTCCAATGCATCGATTTGCTGGGTTACTCGCATGGTTCCCAGCTCAGAGGCAATATTGGAACCTACTTTTCCTGCTAATATCAGACACATGATGGAGGAAGAGAATTCCAGCAACATAATTTCACGTGTCACATAACCTACTGTCCAACGTGGCATAAAAGGGCTCTCGATGTTCAGTTTGATTTGTATGGTGATAACAGCGCCGATGAAGAACGAAATCAGCAACACAATGCCGATAGAGTTCACGCCGAGTTGCCCCATCTCATTGAGGTATTGGCGGAAGAACATGCGCATACGCTCCGGGCGGGCAAAAGTACGCCCCATCAACATGATGTATCTTCCGACAGTTTTAAGTGCTTTTATCATGACTCTTAACTATTTTGTCTGCAAATATAGCCCATTTTCAGCTGATAATTGCTACATTTGCGGCAAAATAACGCAAGTATGGAAGAAAGCAAAATGGTGCTTCGCACCGAGGACCTGGTGAAAAAGTACGGTAAACGTACAGTAGTAAGCCATGTTTCCATAGATGTGAAGCAGGGAGAAATTGTTGGTTTACTGGGACCGAACGGTGCTGGTAAGACGACTTCATTCTATATGACCGTGGGACTGATTACGCCGAATGAGGGACGCATCTTTCTGGATGACTTGGATATTACGAAATATCCGGTGTATAAGCGTGCGCAAACTGGTATTGGATATTTGGCGCAGGAAGCATCTGTATTCCGCCAGATGAGTGTGGAAGATAATATTGCTTCCGTATTGGAAATGACGGATAAACCTCTGGAATATCAGAAGGAAAAACTGGAAAGCCTGATTGCGGAATTCCGTTTGCAGAAAGTGCGTAAAAATAAAGGTAACCAACTTTCGGGTGGTGAGCGCCGTCGTACGGAGATTGCCCGTTGTCTTGCTATCGACCCTAAGTTTATCATGCTCGACGAACCTTTTGCAGGAGTTGACCCGATTGCTGTAGAAGATATTCAGCAAATCGTATGGAAATTAAAGGATAAGAATATCGGTATCCTGATTACTGACCATAACGTGCAGGAAACATTAAGTATTACCGACCGTGCTTATCTGTTGTTCGAAGGGAAAATCTTGTTCCAGGGAACGCCGGAAGAGTTGGCGGAAAACAAAATTGTACGTGAAAAGTATCTGAGTAATAGCTTTGTGCTTCGTCGCAAGGATTTTATGAAATAATGATAGTGGTAAAACAAAGACCGCCTGCTCTCTTTTCCAAGAGTGAGCAGGCGGTCTTGTTTTCTTTCTCCTTTATATTAGTATTTCGGAGGTCTTGCTTCTTTAACTACCATGTTGCGGCCGAAATATTCAGCTCCGTCGAGTTCTTCAATCGCTTTAGCTGCAGCTGCTGCATCTTCCATTTCTACAAATGCAATGCCTCTGAAACGACCGGTTTCACGATCTTTGATAAATTTGACTGCGGTTACAGCACCGTAATCTTCCATGACCTTTTGCAGGTCTGATTCCCTAACTTTGTAGTTAAGGTTTCCTACGTAAATGTTCATAATGAAAATGTAAAATAAATAAATGAATAAAACTCTCTTGGAACAGTAACTATAATAAAAGGATCACAACAACAGAGAGTTTACAAAAGCGTTTTAATAAAAACGGAAGTAAAAACCATGTACTGAAAATCTAAAAACTAACGCATTACCATTCCGCAACAAAGAAACTGAAATATTTCGAATTAACAATATTTCTCTTCTGTTTTTTTTTGCTTTTTCTTTCGAATCTATAGATAAAAGCCTTATGAAATAACAATTTGTTGTTTATGGGGCGCAGACTTTTCTTTTTAATGATAGAGGTAGCATTCAATGGTAAGTATTCTCTCCTTTTGTTATAAAGAAATAATTCAGCTATGTTTTTTTGATAATTGAAAGAATAACGCTAATTTTGCACCCTCATTTGAGATTGGAACAAAGTATAAATCAAATAAATAATTGTCAGAATGAACGTTTCATTACAAAACATTGACAAAGTAAGCGCTCTGCTTACTGTAAAGCTTGAGAAAGCCGATTATCAGGAAAAAGTTGATAAATCATTGAAAAGTCTTCGTCAGAAAGCTCAAGTTCCGGGTTTCCGTCCGGGTATGGTTCCGATGAGTTTGGTGAAGAAAATGTATGGTAAATCTGTTATTGCCGAAGAAGTGAACAAGGCACTTTCAGAAGCTGTATATAAGTATATTCAAGATAATAATGTATCTATCCTTGGCGAACCGTTGCCAAACGAAGACAAGCAACCGGAGATCGACTTCGACACTATGGAAGAATTCGAATTCCTGTTTGATATTGCTTTGGCACCTGAATTCAAGGCTGAAGTAGACGCTAAAGATAAAGTAGACTACTATTTGATTGATGTTACCGAAGATATGGTAAACAATCAGGTGAAAGCTTATACACAACGTAATGGTAAGTACGAGAAAGTAGACGTTTACGAAGATAAGGATATGCTGAAAGGTCTGTTGGCTGAGCTGGACGAAAACGGCAATACCAAAGAAGGTGGTATCCAGGTAGAAGGTGCTGTAATGATGCCGTCTTATATGAAGAACGATGAGCAAAAGGCTATTTTCGCCAATGCAAAGGTAAACGATGTACTTGTATTCAATCCTCACACTGCATGGGAAGGTAATGCTGCCGAACTGTCTTCTCTGTTGAAGATCGACAAGGAAGAGGCTGCTGAAATGAAATCTAACTTCAGTTATCAGGTAGAAGAGGTTACTCGTTTCGTAGAAGGAGAACTGACTCAGGAAATCTTTGACCAGGTATGTGGTAAAGACGTAGTGAAGTCTGAAGAAGAATTCCGCGCTAAAGTAAAAGAAGTAATTGCTAATCAGTTCGTAGCAGACAGCGATTATAAATTCTTGATCGATGCTCGTAAGATGTTGATGGAAAAGGTTGGCAAACTGGAATTCCCGGATGCATTGCTGAAACGCATCATGCGTATGAACAACCAGGATAAAGACGATAAGTTTGTTGATGACAACTATGATAAGAGCATTGAAGAACTGACATGGCACCTGATTAAGGAACAGTTGGTGAAAGCAAATGATATTAAAGTTGAACAGGAAGATGTAGTCAATATGGCTAAGGAAGCTACTCGTGCTCAGTTTGCACAATACGGTATGATGAGCGTTCCCGAAGATCTTCTGGAAAACTATGCAAAGGAAATGCTGAAGAAGAAAGAAAGTGTAGAAGGTTTGGTGAACCGCGTTGTTGAAACCAAATTGGCTTCTGCTTTGAAGTCTCAGGTGAAGCTGAATAACAAAACAATTTCTGCAGAAGAATTCAACAAGATGTTTGAATAAGCTTTTTTATTCTGAAAACAGTTTAAAAACATTAAGAAACACAGAGTTTTATAGTATATAACTCTGTGTTTTTTTGTGTCTCTGTGTTCTTTTTTGTTTCTTTGCATTTCAATTTACTAAACCTAAATAAAGAAAGTAATATGGATGATTTTAGAAAATACGCTACCAAGCATTTAGGTATGAATAGTTTGGTGTTGGACGATGTGATTAAATCACAAGCCGGGTATTTAAATCCTTATATCCTGGAAGAACGTCAGCTTAATGTAACACAGTTGGACGTTTTCTCCCGCTTGATGATGGACCGCATCATTTTCCTCGGTACGCAAGTTGACGATTATACCGCCAATACTTTACAGGCGCAGTTACTTTATCTGGACTCGGTAGATCCGGGTAAAGATATCTCTATTTATATCAATTCACCGGGTGGTTCTGTATATGCAGGATTAGGTATTTATGATACAATGCAGTTTATTACAAGTGATGTAGCAACTATCTGTACCGGTATGGCGGCAAGTATGGCTGCAGTGTTGCTGGTGGCAGGTGCTGAGGGTAAGCGTTCGGCGCTGACTCATTCACGTGTAATGATACATCAGCCGATGGGCGGTGCACAGGGACAGGCTTCAGATATTGAAATCACAGCCCGTGAAATACAAAAACTGAAGAAAGAACTGTATACTATCATTGCTGATCACTCTCATACTCCTTTTGATAAAGTTTGGGCAGATTCTGACCGTGACTACTGGATGACGGCACAGGAAGCCAAAGAGTATGGTATGGTAGATGAAGTGTTGATTAAAAAATAAATATGGCAGACTCAAAAAGAAACAAAAACAGGTGTAGCTTTTGTGGGCGTATGGAAGATGAAGTCGGATTCCTGATTACAGGAATGAACGGCTACATTTGCGATAGTTGTGCTACCCAGGCCTATGAAATTACTCAGGAGGCATTGGGTGGAGCAAAAAGAGATGGCGCTGCAACAAAACTGAATCTGAGAGAACTTCCGAAACCTTTAGAAATAAAAGAATTCCTTGATCAATATGTCATTGGACAGGACGATGCCAAGCGCTTCCTTTCCGTGTCGGTATACAATCACTACAAGCGCTTGCTGCAAAAGGATGGCGGTGATGATGTGGAAATTGAAAAGTCCAACATTATTATGGTAGGAAGTACTGGTACGGGAAAGACCTTGCTGGCGCGTACTATTGCCAAACTGCTTCATGTTCCTTTTACGATTGTAGATGCCACGGTGCTTACTGAGGCGGGATATGTAGGTGAGGATATTGAAAGTATTCTGACCCGCCTGCTACAGGTGGCAGATTACAATGTTCCCGAAGCAGAACAAGGCATTGTGTTCATTGATGAAATTGATAAGATTGCCCGTAAGGGTGATAACCCTTCCATCACCCGTGATGTGAGTGGAGAAGGTGTACAGCAAGGGTTACTGAAATTGTTGGAAGGTTCAGTGGTGAACGTACCGCCTCAGGGTGGACGTAAACACCCCGACCAGAAGATGATTCCGGTGAACACGAAGAATATCCTTTTCATTTGCGGCGGTGCATTCGATGGTATTGAGAAGAAAATAGCTCAACGCCTGAATACTCATGTGGTGGGTTATAGTGCAGTGCGTAATACTGCGGTGATCGATAAGAGCAATATGATGCAATATATCGCTCCGCAGGATTTGAAGTCATTCGGTTTAATACCTGAAATTATTGGTCGTCTGCCGGTGCTGACTTATCTTAATCCGTTGGACCGTGCTGCTTTGCGTTCCATCCTGACTGAACCCAAGAACTCTATTATCAAACAGTATGTAAAGCTGTTCGAGATGGATAAAGTGGAATTGAAGTTCGAAGATGAGGTTTTTGAATACATAGTCGATAAGGCTGTGGAATATAAATTGGGAGCCCGTGGATTGCGATCTATTGTGGAGACCATAATGATGGATGCTATGTTCGAAATCCCTTCTGAACACAAAGATAGCTTTGTTGTGACGTTGGATTACGCTAAACAACAACTTGAAAAAGCAAACATTGCAAGACTGCAAACTGCTTAAAATCAAACGATAAGGATGCACAAAACTGACTTTTTTGTTTTTTATTGAAAAATATTCATTGGATTATGCTTGAAAATTAAGAAGTTGTTTATAACTTTGTTAGAGTTCTTATTAAAAAGAATGGCTATACGAGATGTTAAACAATCATTCAAAAAAACAACCTAATGAATCATGGCAGGGAAGAAGATTAATTTGACAGACCAGCTGAAGAAGTACTTCGGATTTGACACGTTTAAAGGGAATCAGGAAGCTATCATACAGAATCTGTTGGCAGGCAACGATACATTCGTGCTGATGCCTACAGGCGGTGGCAAATCATTATGTTACCAGTTACCTTCATTAATGATGGAAGGCACGGGTATTGTGATTTCTCCTCTGATTGCTCTAATGAAGAACCAGGTCGATGCGATGCGTAACTTCAGTGAAGAAGATGGTATTGCCCATTTTATAAACTCTTCCCTTAATAAAGGTGCGATAGATCAGGTAAAGTCTGATATCCTCAGCGGTAAGACGAAGTTGCTGTATGTGGCTCCCGAATCGCTGACGAAAGAGGAAAACGTGGAGTTTCTGAAGACAGTGAAGATATCCTTCTATGCTGTAGACGAAGCACATTGTATCTCCGAGTGGGGACATGATTTCCGTCCGGAATACCGACGTATCCGTCCTATTATCAATGAAATCGGAAAAGCTCCGGTGATTGCTTTGACGGCGACTGCTACTCCTAAAGTACAGCACGATATTCAGAAAAATCTGGGTATGGTGGACGCTGAGGTGTTCAAGTCTTCGTTCAATCGTCCGAACCTCTATTATGAGGTACGTCCCAAAACTAATAATATAGATAGAGATATCATCAAGTTTATCAAGAATAACTCGGAGAAATCAGGTATTATTTATTGCCTGAGCCGAAAGAAAGTAGAGGAACTTGCTGAGATTCTGCAGGCAAACGGCATTAATGCCCGCGCTTACCATGCAGGCATGGATTCTGCAACACGTACGCAAAATCAAGATGACTTCTTGATGGAGAAAATAGATGTGATTGTAGCAACCATTGCTTTTGGTATGGGTATTGATAAGCCTGATGTACGTTATGTTATTCACTATGATATTCCGAAAAGTCTGGAAGGATATTATCAGGAAACAGGACGTGCCGGAAGAGACGGAGGTGAAGGACAGTGTATTACCTTTTATACCAATAAAGACTTGCAGAAACTGGAAAAGTTCATGCAAGGAAAACCTGTAGCAGAACAGGAAATTGGCAAACAGCTTCTGTTGGAAACTGCTGCTTATGCCGAATCTTCTGTATGCCGCCGAAAGACGCTCTTGCATTACTTCGGCGAAGAGTATTTGGAAGAGAACTGTGGAAATTGTGACAACTGTTTAAACCCGAAAAAACAAGTGGAGGCTCAAGAATTATTATGTACCGTGATAGAGGCTATTCTCGCGGTGAAAGAGAATTTTAAAGCAGATTATATTATCGACATTATACAAGGACGCGAAACTACCGAAGTACAAGCGCACCTGCATGAAGATCTGGAAGCTTTCGGTTCTGGCATGGGCGAAGAGGACAAGACATGGAATGCTGTCATTCGTCAGGCGTTGATTGCCGGTTACCTGAGTAAAGATGTGGAAAATTACGGTTTGCTGAAAGTGACGGATGACGGAAAGAAATTCCTGAAACATCCTAAGTCATTTAAGATAACCGAAGATAATGATTTCGAAGAAGTGGAAGAAGAAGCTCCAACACGAGGAGGTGGTTCTTGTGCTGTCGATCCGGCTCTTTATTCCATGCTGAAGGACTTGCGTAAGAAGCTCTCTAAAAAGTTGGAAGTACCGCCTTACGTTATATTCCAGGATCCTTCGTTGGAAGCCATGGCTACTATCTATCCGGTGACATTGGACGAACTGCAGAATATTCCTGGTGTAGGAGCCGGTAAGGCGAAACGTTATGGTGAAGAGTTCTGTAAACTCATTAAGCGTCATTGTGAAGAGAATGAGATTGAACGCCCGGAAGATTTACGTGTTCGTACGGTTGCCAATAAGTCAAAACTGAAGGTTTCTATTATTCAGTCTATAGACCGGAAAGTGGCATTGGATGATATCGCTCTTTCCAAAGGTATCGAGTTCAGTGATTTGCTGGACGAAATAGAAGCTATTGTTTATTCCGGTACGAAGTTGAATATCGACTACTTCCTGGATGAGATTATGGACGAAGACCATATGCTGGATATCTATGATTATTATAAAGAATCCACCACAGACAAAGTAGATGATGCCCTTGATGAGTTGGGGGATGATTTCACGGAAGAAGAAGTACGTTTGGTTCGCATCAAGTTCATTTCTGAAATGGCGAATTAACCCTTGACTGTTGGTTTAAAAAAAGAAAAAAATATTGCGTGCAGATATACGGAATGGAATAAAAACCGTATATTTGCACGCAATAAATTTTAAACGCATAGCCCTATGTCATTTATTGCTGATAAGATTGTAATGGATGGATTAACTTATGACGACGTTTTGTTAATCCCCGCTTACTCTGAAGTACTCCCTAAAACTGTCGAACTCTCGACAAAGTTTTCAAAAAACATTGAGTTGAAAATTCCGTTTGTAACGGCCGCTATGGACACGGTTACTGAAGCGAAAATGGCTATTGCCATTGCACGTGAAGGTGGTATCGGTGTTATTCATAAGAATATGTCCATTGAGGAACAGGCACGTCAGGTTGCCATTGTGAAGCGCGCTGAAAATGGTATGATTTATGATCCGGTAACCATTAAGAGAGGTTCTACTGTAGGAGATGCATTAACATTGATGGCAGAATATAGAATCGGTGGTATTCCAGTAGTAGATGATGAAAGATATTTGGTAGGAATTGTTACTAACCGTGACCTTCGCTTCGTAAGAGATATGAATAAGCATATCGATGAAGTGATGACAAAAGAAAATATCATCACTACGAATCCGACTACTGATATGGAAGCTGTTTCTCAGATTTTGCAGGAACACAGAATTGAGAAATTGCCGGTTGTGGATAAAGAAGGTAAGCTGGTAGGATTGATTACTTATAAAGATATTACGAAAGCTAAAGATAAACCGATGGCCTGCAAAGACTCTAAAGGCCGTTTGCGTGTAGCTGCCGGAGTAGGAGTTACTGCTGATACCCTTGATCGTATGCAAGCTTTGGTGGATGCCGGTGCCGATGCTATTGTTATCGATACTGCTCACGGACATTCCATCTATGTGATAGAGAAATTGAAAGAAGCAAAGAAGCGTTTCCCGAATATTGATATTGTGGTAGGTAACATTGCTACCGGAGCGGCTGCAAAAGCATTGGTAGAAGCTGGTGCTGATGGTGTGAAAGTAGGTATCGGTCCGGGTTCTATCTGTACTACTCGCGTTGTAGCAGGTGTAGGGGTTCCTCAGTTGTCTGCTGTATATGATGTTGCCAAAGCATTGAAAGGAACAGGTATTCCTTTGATTGCTGACGGTGGGTTGCGTTACTCAGGAGATGTTGTGAAGGCTTTGGCTGCCGGAGGTTGTAGCGTAATGATCGGTTCGCTGGTTGCCGGAACGGAAGAATCTCCGGGTGATACGATTATCTTTAATGGACGTAAATTCAAGTCTTATCGTGGTATGGGTTCATTGGAGGCAATGGAAAATGGTTCAAAGGACCGTTATTTCCAGAGTGGAACCAATGACGTAAAGAAGTTGGTACCCGAAGGCATTGCTGCTCGTGTTCCTTATAAAGGAACTTTGTATGAAGTAATCTTCCAGTTGGTAGGTGGTCTGCGTGCTGGTATGGGCTACTGTGGTGCAGGCAATATTGAGCAGTTGCACGATGCTAAGTTTACTCGTATTACCAATGCAGGTGTACTCGAAAGTCATCCGCATGATGTAGCGATTACAAGCGAGGCTCCGAATTACAGTCGTCCCGAATAAAAGTATAGGCAAGTTAGATAAGAATACCCGGAAAGGAGCAGTTTCTTTCCGGGTATTTTAGTTTCTGAAAATACATGGTCTGTCCGGCATAAACAGATGGTCTGTTTGAGGTAAACAGACCGTTTGTTCAAGGTAAATAGACCATCTGTTTGAGGCAGACAGATGATGTGTTTAAAGAAAGCCGTTGAAGGCAAACAATATAAAAGATGTTTTCCCGTTATTACATTGTTCTTTTTCAAAAGAAGATAGTTATGATAAGAAGTGGATTGACAATAATTCTCCTTTGTCTGGGATGGACAGTTTTTGCTCAGCAAGATCCTGTGCTGATGCGTATTAACGGGAAAGATATTCTCCGTTCAGAGTTTGAATATATCTATAATAAAAATAATGCTCTTTCCGGTATAGAGCAGAAAACATTGAACGAATATGTTGATTTGTTTGTAAACTTTAAGTTGAAGGTTGCTGCAGCCGAGGCTATAGGATTGGATACGACCCGTGCTTTCCGTGAAGAGCTGGAAGGGTATCGCCGTCAGTTGGCAAAGACTTACTTAACAGATGAAACCGTATCAGAACTTGCTGCGCGCCAGGTATATGACAAGATGAGAGCCAATCAGCGTGCAGGACAAGTACGGGTTAGTCATATCTTTAAATCCCTGCCTCAGACAGCTACCAGTCATTTGCTCCGTACTACTGAAGCCCGCATGGATTCTCTTTATACTGCATTGCAGAACGGACAAGCGGATTTTGATGCTTGCGTACGTAACTTTTCTGACGAAAAGAAGTCTTTCTGGGTAGGTTGGCTACAGATGCCGGCTGAATTTGAAGATACGGTCTTTGAAATGAAACCGAGTGAAATATCCCGTCCTTTCTTCACTCCGCAGGGTATTCATATTGTCAAGGTGCTTGAACGAAAAGATATTTTGCCTTTCGAGGATGTGAAAGATGAAATTATCCGTCGCCAGACCCGCCGTCATGGAATGGATAAGGGAACAGAATCTTTGGTGGAGAAGTTGAAAAAAGAGTATCAATACACACCGGATAAAGCGGGAATGGATGAATTGCTGGCAAAAGGGCAGACTGAAAAGAAACTTTTTACTCTTGGTGGCAGAGAATATACGGGGCAAATGTTTGCAAATTTTGCTATTGCCCATTCTCAGGGGATACAACGTCAGTTGAAAGGGTTTATCATGAAATCCGTGCTCGACTATGAATACGGTCGTTTGGAACAGAAGTATCCGGAGTTTCGTATGCTTATGCAAGAGTATCGTGATGGTATGTTGTTGTTTGAAATCAGTAACCGGGAAATATGGGAACGCGTACCTTCGGATGAGGTGGGAATGGCTGCTTACTTTGATAAGCATCGTTCAGATTACCATTGGAAAAGTCCTCATTATAAAGGGATTGTGATACATTCTGCAACAAAACGAATAGGGAAGCAAGTTCGTAAGCTTTTAAAATCTTTGCCGGAAGAAGAGTGGCAGGATGCCATCCGGTTGACATTTAATGCCAAAAAACAGCAAGTACAGGCCGAACAAGGATTATTTGCCCTTGGAGACAATATCTATGTAGATGATGAAATATTCAAAAAAGAGAAGGCTGAACCTATACCGTCATTTCCTTTTACCACTTTTCTGGGTGAGAAAATAAAGGGTCCTGAGGGTTATCAGGAGGTGCGTGGACTGCTTGCCGGTGATTATCAGAATTACCTGGAGGAGCGTTGGGTAGCACGATTACGGGCAGCTTCTAAGGTTGAAATAAACCAAGAGGTTTTAAAAACCGTTAATAAGCACTGATGCAACCGATTAAACCGCTATCTTCGTAGCTTGAAATAAAGTAAATATCAATCGGTAATGCGAATAATCTTTCTGGGAATCCTATCCATCCTTTTCTGTGTGGCTTGTAGCGAGCAGCACGACCATAAAGGTAAGACGCCATTGGTGGAGCTGGACGGCAATTTCCTTTACCAGGAAGATTTGCAATCTGCACTTCCGGCAAGATTGTCGAAAGATGATAGTTTGCTGTTTGCTGAACATTATATCCGCAACTGGGTGGAAGATATCTTGCTGTACGAGAAAGCTCAAAGCAATATCCCTGATAATGGGGAAATAGAAAAATTAGTGGAGAACTATCGCAAGGCATTGATAATGCACACTTATCAACAAGCGTTGATTCATCAAAGGCTCTCGAATGAGATATCAGAAGGGGAGTTGACGGATTATTATGAAAAGAATAAAGAACTATTCAGATTGGAACGCCCGCTTATGCAAGGGTTGTTCATTAAAGTACCCCTCACTGCACCGGAACTAAACAAAGTACGTCGTTGGTATAAGACTCCTACGCAAGATGCAGTGGAGCATTTGGAGAAGTATAGTTTGCAGAATGCTGTAAAGTATGAATACTTTTATGACAAATGGGTACCGATGGCGGATGTGTTAGATCTGATACCGCTGAAAGTTCCGGAGGTAGAGGATTATGTGAATAAGAACCGTCATATCGAACTGAAAGATACGGCGTTTCATTATTTTCTGAATGTGAGCGATTTCCGCACGGTGGGCCAACAGGAACCATATGAGTTTGCCCGTCCTAAAGTAAAAGATATGATGTTGAATCTGAAACAAGTAGAATTTATGAGAGCTGTGAAAGATGACTTGTATCAGCAGACTGTGAAAAGAGATAAGATTAAATATAATTAGTTTAGATACACAGAATGAAGAATTTTATGAACTTTAAGTTTGTAGTTTTATGTGCCTTGGCGCTGATGACCGGTTCTGCCGTTTATGGACAAGACAACGTGATTGACGAGGTAGTTTGGGTAGTGGGCGACGAGGCTATATTGAAGTCTGAAGTGGAAGAAGCACGTATGAGTGCTGCTTACGAAGGACGCAAGTTTGACGGCGATCCTTACTGCGTGATTCCGGAAGAAATAGCTGTGCAGAAGCTGTTTTTGCATCAGGCTGCTCTCGATAGTATCGAAGTACCTGAAAGTGAAGTTATCCAGCGTGTGGACTATATGACGAATATGTATATCGCCAATATCGGTTCGCGTGAAAAAATGGAAGAATACTTCAATAAGACATCCAGCCAGATTCGTGAGACTTTACGTGAAAATGCACGCGAAGGTCTGAAGGTGCAGAAGATGCAGCAAAAACTGGTGGGCGAGATTAAGATTACTCCGGCAGAAGTACGTCGTTACTTCAAAGACCTGCCACAGGATAGTATCCCTTATATCCCTACCCAGGTAGAGGTGCAGATCATCACACAGCAGCCAAAGATCCCTTTGGATGAGATTGAAGATGTGAAAAGAAAACTGCGTGAGTATACCGAGCGTGTGAATAAGGGAGAAAGTTTCTCTATGTTGGCACGTTTGTATTCTGATGACCGCGGTACGGCTATCAATGGTGGTGAAATGCCATTTACAGGACGTGGATACTTGGACCCCGCATTTGCAAATGTGGCTTTCAACTTGCAAGACCCGAATAAGGTTTCCAAGATTGTAGAGTCTGAGTACGGTTTCCACATTATCCAGCTGATGGAAAAACGTGGTGACCGAATCAAGGTGCGTCATATCTTACTGAAGCCTCATGTGCCGGAAGAAGCATTGATGGCAGGTACTGCCCGTCTGGATTCTATTGCAGATGATATCCGTAATGGTAAGTTCTCTTTTGAGGAAGCTGCTTCTGTACTTTCGCAAGATAAAGATACACGCAACAACCATGGTTTGTTGCCTAATCCTAACAATAATACTTCCAAGTTCGAGATGCAGGAACTTCCGCCCGAGATTGCCAAAGTGGTAGATAATATGAAAGTAGGAGAAATCTCCACAGCATTTACTATGATTCCGCAAAAGACCGGTAAAGAAGAGTGTGTGATTGTGAAACTGAAAAGCCGCATCAACGGCCACAAAGCTACAATTTCAGAAGACTATCAGAATCTGAAAGAAATCGTTTTGGAAAAACGTCGTGATGAAATGCTGGATAAGTGGATTCGTGAAAAGCAGAAACATACGTACGTACGTATCAACGATAACTGGAAGAACTGTACATTCAAGTATCCGGGTTGGGTTAAAGACTGATTCCGGATGATACATTGATTCTTTTTGTATGCAGAAAAAAAATACAAGAACTAATTTTCTGAACAGGCATAGATTCCTTCTCGCAGGCCTTCTATGCCTGTTTGGTGTCTGTTTACTGAGCGCTCAAGATAAGAAAAAAGAACCGGAAAAGAAGAAAACCCGGGTCGATTTGCTTTATGCTGAAGAGGCACAGGCGGACAAAGTGTTACATCCGGATATCCAGATACTGATCCGGTCGGTGAAGTTGCGTCACGACAGCATGTATATGTATTGTGACAGTGCGTTGATCTACGAAAAGACAAATTCGGTAGAAGCGTTTGGTAATGTTCGTATGGAGCAGGGAGATACGCTTTTTATCTATGGAGATTATCTGTATTATGACGGTATGGCACAGTTGGCCATGATTCGTGAAAATGTCCGTATGATCAACCGAAATACTACCTTGACTACTGATAGTTTGAACTACGACCGTTTGTATAATCTGGGTTACTACTTTGAGGGCGGTACATTGACTGATGAAGAGAATGTACTGACGTCTGAGTGGGGGGAATATAGTCCGGCAACGAAAATTTCTGTATTCAACCATGATGTGAAGTTGGTGAATCCGAAATTCATATTGACTTCGGATACCTTGAAATATAGCACTGCAACTAAGATAGCCACGATTCTGGGGCCTTCGGATATCGTGAGTGATAATAATCACATCTACTCTGAACGAGGATTTTATAATACTACTACTGAACAAGCTGAACTTCTGGATCGCTCCGTGTTGACTAACGAAGGTAAGAAGTTGACAGGTGACAGCATTTTCTACGATCGTGTATTAGGATATGGCGAAGCATTTGAGAATGTGCAGATGAATGATACCATCAACAAAAACATGTTGACAGGTAACTATTGTTTCTATAATGAAATAACGGGAAGCGCTCTTGCTACTCAGCGTGCTGTCGCCATTGATTATTCACAAGGTGACAGTTTGTTTATGCATGGTGATACGTTGCGGTTGATTACTTATAATATAAATACGGATTCCATGTATCGTGAAATGCGTGTTTATCATAAAGTCCGTGCTTACCGTACCGATGTACAGGCTGTGTGCGATTCTTTGGTTTATAATTCAAAAGATTCTTGCATGACGATGTATACTGATCCTATTTTGTGGCACGGTTCGCAACAGATATTAGGTGAGGAGATCAAGGCATATATGAATGACAGTACTATAGACTGGGTACATATCATTAACCAGGCTTTTACCATAGAACAGAAAGACTCTATCCATTATAATCAGGTATCGGGTAAAGAGATGAAGGGCTTCTTTGTAGAAGGAGACATGCGTCAGGCTGATGTGAACGGCAATGTGCTGGTTATCTTTTATCCGGTGGAAGAAAAAGATAGTAGCCTGATAGGACTGAATTATGCCGAAGGTAGCTTCTTGCGTATGTTGCTGAAAGATAGACGTATGGAGAAAGGAGCTTTTATTGGTAAAGCTAACGGTACGATGTATCCGATGGATCAGATTCCTGCGGAGAAATACAAATTGCCTACCTTTGCGTGGTTCGATTATATTCGTCCGCGAAATAAGGAAGATATATTTGAATGGAGAGGAAAGAAGGCCGGTCAGCAATTGCAGAAATCAGACCGGAAACCTTTAACTTCACCAAGGAATATGAATATTAAACGAAATAAATAAACGCTATGGGAATGTTCACTATGAGAAAGCCGCGCGGCTTTAACCATCCATACATATATGTGGATGAGCGGAAAGAGAAGTTGGCGAAGATGGAAGAGAGCGCCAAGCGTGATTTGGGGATGTTACCTGAAAAAGAGTTCTCACCGGAAGATATCCGGGGGAAGTTTGTAGAAGGAACTACTCACCTGAAGCGACGCAAGGATAGCGGGCGTAAACCGGTACATCTGGGGGTGATACTGGTTGTTATTGCCTTGCTGATATACTTGTGGTATGCAATAAGTACCGGAATCATTTGATTCTGGTAGTTGCTTTCCTAACTTAACTAATTTAAAAAACAATTTATTGTTCTTATGAGCGACATTATTCATTTGCTGCCCGATTCGGTTGCCAACCAGATTGCTGCCGGAGAGGTGATTCAGCGTCCGGCATCTGTGATAAAGGAATTGGTAGAAAATGCGATTGATGCCGAAGCACAAGAAATACATGTATTAGTGACGGATGCAGGAAAAACCTGTATTCAGGTGATTGATGATGGAAAAGGTATGTCCGAAACGGATGCACGCCTTGCCTTTGAACGCCATGCCACTTCTAAGATAAAAGAAGCAGCCGATTTGTTTGCTTTGCGTACGATGGGATTTCGTGGCGAGGCATTGGCCTCTGTTGCTGCGGTAGCAGAAGTAGAATTGAAAACCCGTACGGCAAATGAAGAACTGGGAACACGGATTGTGATAGCCGGTTCTAAAGTAGAAAGCCAGGAAGCGGTATCTTGCCCTAAGGGAAGTAATTTCTCCATTAAAAACTTATTCTTTAATATTCCTGCCCGTCGTAAATTCCTGAAAGCGAATTCTACGGAACTTAGCAATATCCTTACCGAATTTGAACGCATCGCTTTGGTACATCCCGAAGTGGCTTTCTATTTATATAGTAATGACACAGAACTGTTTAATCTGCCGGCTATGCCGCTTCGGCAACGTATTCTTGCTGTGTTTGGCAAAAAGCTGAACCAGTATTTGCTATCGGTGGATGTGGATACCACCATGGTGAAGGTATCGGGTTTTGTAGCCAAGCCGGAGACGGCACGAAAAAAAGGTGCTCATCAGTATTTCTTTGTGAATGGCCGTTATATGCGTCATCCATATTTCCATAAAGCAGTGATGGATGCTTATGAACAGCTGATTCCGGCTGGTGAGCAGATCTCTTACTTTATTTATTTTGAGGTAGATCCGGCAAATATAGATGTGAATATACATCCCACAAAGACGGAAATCAAATTTGAAAATGAACAAGCGATTTGGCAGATACTTTCTGCATCTGTTAAAGAATCATTGGGCAAATTTAATGCTGTACCATCTATCGATTTTGACACCGAAGGTATGCCTGATATTCCGGCATTCGACCAGACACGCCCGATAGAACCGCCGAAAGTGCATTATAATTCAGACTTCAATCCGTTTAAAACTTCTTCTGCCTCTTCTTATAGCGGTGGCAACTATTCCCGTCCGAAAGTAGACTGGGAAGGATTGTACGATGGGCTGGAAAAAGCCAGCAAAATGAATGCTCCTATGGAAGAAGAACCCTTTGTAGATGAAACAGATTGGGCTTCTGCGCCGGTATCGACTGATATGTCCGAAGAACGTACACCGTATGTACCGGAAACGCAGGCTTCTTCTTCCTTATCTGCACCGTTGTATGCTAATGAGCCGGCAGTGGAAAAGGGGGCGCAGCATTTCCAGTTCAAGGGACGTTTTATTCTGACTTCGGTGAAGTCCGGCTTGATGCTGATAGACCAACACCGGGCACATATCCGGGTATTGTTTGAACGCTATATGAATCAGATCAGTCAGAAGCAGGGAGTGTCTCAGGGCGTTCTGTTTCCGGAAATCGTACAGTTACCGGCTTCGGAAGCTGCTGTGTTGGAAAGCATTATGGAAGACTTCTCGGCAGTTGGCTTTGAATTAACCCCGTTGGGCGGTGGCAGTTATGCTATCAATGGTATTCCGTCTGGCATTGAGGGGCTGAATCCTGTGGAACTGGTACGTAATATGGTACATACAGCCATGGAAAAGGGAAGTGATGTAAAAGAAGAAGTGCAAACCATGTTGGCTTTAACGCTGGCAAAGGCTGCGGCAATCGTATATGGACAAGTACTGAGTAATGAAGAAATGGCTAATTTGGTAGATAGCCTGTTTGCTTGCCCTACTCCAAACTATACGCCGGATGGACGTACTGTATTGTCAACTATAAAAGAAGAGGATATTGAGAAATTATTCTCGCGATAAAGATTAAAGGTAATAACAAAAAATAATCTCTTTCAAAAACCTTTTAGTGGGGATGGTGTTATTTAGTCAGTTATAATAATGAATTTAAATTAACCACTTAACTATTTAGGTATATGAAAAAGATTCTAATGTTGCTGGCTCTGGCCGGCCTGACTTCTGCCGCCTGGGCGCAGAACAGTACAAGTGAAGTTGTAGAGTATGAAGTAATCCAGGTACAGGATAAGTATCAGGTGATAACGAATCCTTTCTGGAGCAATTGGTTCTTCTCTATTGGCGGTGGTGCCGAAGCTACATTTGGTGACAATGATTCAGCCGGAAGTTTTGGCAAACGTATTAGTCCGACGCTGAATGTTTCCGTTGGCAAATGGTTTACCCCCGGTTTAGGATTGCGTTTGCAATATAGCGGTCTTCAAGCGAGAGGTTTTACATATGATGCAGGGGCAGATTATGTAAAAGGTACTCAAATGAAAGACGGTTATTATAAACAGCGTTTTGATTATATGAACCTCCATGCTGATGTGATGTTTAATCTGAATGCGCTTTTCGGTGGTTACAATCAGCATCGTGTTTATGAAATTATTCCTTATGTCGGTGCCGGTTTTACCCACAACTATTCAAAACCTCATCGCGAAGCATTGTCTGTGAATGCAGGTATCATCAATAAATTCCGTATTTCGAATGCGTTCGATATTAATCTGGAATTAAGTGCAATGGGCGTTGAAGATAAATTCGATGGTGAAGTTGGTGGCGATCATGGATATGATGGCGTACTGAGTGCTACAGTCGGTTTGACTTACCGTTTCCCTGCCCGTGGTTTCCGTCGTCCGATGCCGCAGTTGATTTCTCAAATCGAGTTGGCTGCTATGCGGGATAAGTTGGCCGCAATGGGTGCGCAGAATGCACAGTTGAAGAATGCTTTGATACAGGCTCAAAACCAACCGGTAGCCGAAGTTACAGAAACAGAAGTTATTGTTCCGGATCCGGATATCGCACCGCGTACTGTATTCTTCACAATCGGTTCTGCTGAACTGTCTCCGCGTGAAATCATGAACCTGTCTTATCTGGCAGAACAGATGAAGCAGTTCCCGAATGCAACTTACACCGTGAATGGTTATGCAGACTCTGCAACCGGTACTCCGGCATTCAATAAAGAATTGAGCTTGAAACGTGCACAAGCTGTTAAAGATGCACTGGTTAAGAATTACGGTATTGCTGCCGACCGCTTGAATATTGAAGCCGGTGGTGGTGTAGACAAATTTGGTCAGCCAATTCTGAACCGTGTGGTATTAGTAAAATCTGCCAATTAATAGTTCTTTCATAAGCAAGGAAACGCCCTGTCTTCTCGTTAATCTACGGGAGGCAGGGCGTTTCTCTATTTGATAATAGTGCGGAAATTATTCTGCACTGAATTTCTTCACTTGTTCAGCTATCAATTCTGCATCGTCGAAGTAGTTTATCTTCATCGCTTTGCGTACATCGTCCAGTGTGGCAGCAGCAACTTCGCGGGCTTCATCACAGCCTTTCTTCAGCATCTCATAGATGGCAGGTATATCTTTCTCAAACTCTTTACGACGGTTGCGAATCGGTTCCAGTGTCTCCTGCATGATGGAGTTCAGGAATCCTTTCACCTTCATATCACCCAGACCGCCACGCTGATAATGCGCTTTCAGTTCATCGAGATTCGGATAGTCGGGCAGGTAAAGACCGAAGTGTTCGGGACGGCAGAAGGCATCCAGATAAGTGAAGACAGGATTGCCCTCTACTTTACCCGGGTCTTGTACGCGCAAGTGATCGGGATCGGTGTACATGCCCTTTACTTTCTTTTGTATTTCGTCGGCAGAGTCGGAAAGGTAGATACAGTTACCCAGGCTCTTGCTCATTTTGGCTTTTCCGTCTGTTCCGGGAAGGCGCAGACAAGCGGCATTTTCGGGCAGAAGGATTTCCGGTTCAACCAGTGTTTCGCCATAGATATAGTTGAAGCGACGAACGATTTCGCGGGCTTGCTCCAGCATTGGCTCCTGGTCTTCACCTACAGGGACAGTCGTTGCCTTGAAAGCTGTGATATCTGCTGCCTGACTGATGGGGTATGTGAAGAATCCCACGGGAATGCTGGCATCGAAGTTGCGTAGTTGGATCTCGGCCTTCACAGTAGGATTGCGTTGCAGGCGGCTCACAGTTACCATATTCATGAAGTAAAAGCTCAGTTCGCATAACTCGGCAATTTGTGATTGGATGAAGATAGTGCTTTTCTCCGGATCCAGTCCGCAAGCCAGATAGTCAAGGGCCACTTCGATAACGTTCTGGCGTACCTTTTCCGGATTGTCCACATTGTCTGTTAATGCTTGTGCATCAGCAATGAAGACAAATATCTTGTCATACAAGCCGGAGTTCTGTAACTCCACTCTTCTTCTCAATGAGCCTACATAGTGTCCTATGTGCAGGCGTCCTGTTGGGCGGTCGCCCGTGAGGATGATTTTCTCTTTAGTCATATCTATATTAAATTTCTTAGTAATCTTTTTCTTTGGGTTTGTTGCTGGCTGGCAACAAATTAGTTGCAAAGATACCGATAATTTTTTTCTTCGGCAAAAGGATACTATATATAAGGTATATACTTAATGAAGCGTATGGTTGAAAAGCACTATAATAAGTGGAAAGAAGTTTTATTATAAAAGCTTTGAGATAAAATTTATAGAGATTGGTATGATATTGCAAATCGTTTTTTTAGAAAAGAGCGAATTTTGTCACAAAATGAAATATGATGAGCTATTTATTCCTTACCATATGGGGGGTGGTTTCTACTATTATGCTATTTATGAGTATATATCGTTTGATATGTATGCAGAGAAATAATCAAAAGATGTTTAGGAAAGTTGCTGATTTACAGCAAGAAAATGAATTACTAATTTCTTCTCAGAACGAACTAAAATATATTATTTGGAAAACAACTCCGATAGTTCAATACATATTAGCTTTATTAGAACAAGGAGAAAATAAATTTTTGCGTCTTGTTCATCCTTTGTCGAAAGAAGAGTCAGAAGCTTTGATTGTGGCATGTAACAATCGTTTTGAAGGCAAAGTGAATCAATTATTAACTGACTATCCTCAATTATCTTCTGATGACTTGCTTCTTTGCTGCTTCATACGAATGCGGATTCCCATATCGTGTATATCTCTTCTAATGTCCAAAGAAATGGATACAATTTATAAGAAGAAACTCCGAGTAAAGAAAAAAGTTCATTTTGATAAAGTTGGATTAACTTTAGATGAATTCTTGTTTCAAATTTGGTAATTTTCTATTCAGGTCTGTAATGTCCATATGATAAATTTTTATATTGTTTTTATGCCTTGATTTATAGGTTGTTGCATTTATAGATAGGCTGCTCGTGTCCAATCACTTTTCTTTTTATAATTTATACATGATATTAATTTTCCCTATATTGCAAACAAAGAAAACTGTTTAATATATACTATGAGACTCACATCGCTACTGTTCGTAATAATTATCTTGTCCTCTTGCGGCAAAAAGAATTCGGATTTGGAGTATGCTTTAATCCTGAGTGGAGAGAATCGTACCGAACTGGAACAGGTGTTGTCTCATTTTTCTCACAATTCAGCTGATTCTTTGAAGTTGAAAGCTGCAAAGTATCTCATATCTAATATGCCTGGACATTATTCTTATTATGGCTCTTCTTTGGATGCTTATAAAAATGCTGTAGACTCATCAAGTGTATTAAAACGGCTTCCCTGGAGCATTCGTAACATATTCTATCTGTATCCTTATCAGGATGTTTACTCATTAATGGATGTCAAGCGCGTGGAGGATGTGAAGTGTATCACGGCTTCTTATTTGATTTCGAATATAGAAAAGGCCTTCGAGTGCTGGAAATATCCTTGGGCACAACATTTAGGTTTTGATGATTTCTGCGAATATTTATTGCCTTATCGTATAGGCAATGAACCATTGAACAATTGGCGTGATTCATTAGAGGGTGTTTATTGTTCTGTATTGCAAAAAATGCGAGGTGTTGATGAACTCTTCGAATCGCCTTATCAGGCTTGTATGCGATTGAATGATAAATTAATAGAGGAGATGAATCAAGCTCGTTCCGATTCTGTATGTTTTACACATTCTTTGATTGGTACAAAAACTGTAGTTGGGATGAGGTGTTTAGAATATGTTCCTACTGCGGTATTGATTATGCGTTCATTAGGGATCCCTGTATCATTCGAGATGATAGAGCAATGGTCAAGTCGACGAGGGAGACATTATTGGAATGCTGTTTATCATTTTACCGGTCTGAGATATCCTTTTACTGGTTTCGATTCCCGTCCCCGTGGTTTGAATCAGGATTATAAGATGAATAAAGTATATCGTAGGACTTATGCTGCCAATAATCAGACACTTATTCGTCAATATCCTGATGAACCAATCCCGGCTTTCTTTGAAGACCGCTTTGTGAAAGATGTGACGCATGAGTATATGACGTGTTATGACATCACTGTAGATTTGCGATGTCTTCCGGAGGAGAAGCGTGAATATGCTTATTTATGTGTGTTCAATAATGAGCATTGGACACCTGTTCATTATGGACGGATTAATAAAAGTAAGGTCACCTTTACACATGTAGGACCGCAGACGATGTTCATAGCTGGGTATTATATAGATGATAAGATAGTGCCGGCTTCATTGCCTTTTCATGTGAACTTAGATGGAACGGTCACTTATATATCACCTGTTGAAACAGAAAAGATAGCACTAACTATTGTGCGTAAATATCCTTTGCTTCATCGATTTGCTAATTACAGCCGTCATCTTATCGGAACTGCAATAGAGGCTTCTGATTATCCGGACTTCCGAAAAAGTTGATACACTTGGAATTATTTCTCGTGATGCCAACACCCAATACGATTCAATATATACGGATATGAGTATTCCTCCCTATAGATATTTTCGTATCCATCATCCTGCTAATTCCTTACAACTATCCGAGTTGGAAACTTATGATGTAGATACAACGAGATGTTATTATGGAAAGTTATTTTTACCGGAATCTCATCTACTTGCGGGCAAAACATATGATTTGTACAATAGGGATATTACAGATTACGTAGAGATAAAGAATTGGCTTGGTATCGATTTTATGCATCCTGTTAAAATACGAAAGATTAAATACCTTCCTCGTACAGATAGCAATCACATCATGGCAGGTGATGTATATGAATTATTTTTTTATCAGAACTTTACTTTCCAATCACTAGCTGAACAAAAAGCTTTGACTTCGTCACTGACGTTTGAACAGGTTCCAGCTGAAGGCTTGTATTTACTGAAAGATAAGACCCGAGGAACCGAGCATCGTATTTTTACATATAAAGATGGCCAAGTATTCTTTTGGTGAGGAAGTGAATATGTATGTTAAAATAGGGAATGCATTTATTAACTAAAAATGTTTATAATGAAAAAGAATGTTCTTACTTTTATATCCTTTATTATCGGGGTGACAATCTTGTTGGTTGCTTGCTATGAGGAGTTGGATACAGAACGGTCTAAAGAAAATGTTTTTATGACCTATGAAGAGGAAGTGACAGCTGCACGTGAGTTTTATGAGTCAATGAGAGATTCTAAAACGCGTGGTGTGGATGCGGATTTTAAAACAGAATCCGGCATGATTGCGAATATGGAACCTTTATGGGGAAAGCAGTTTGCTTATCGTAGGAAAAATAAGAAAATTCGTACAGTAGAAGCTGTTATGGACGGAAGTAAACGGGTTGTGTTTATGCTGCCTGAAGTCCGTGAAAAATATAAGCAAACCAAAGACTCGCGTTATAAACAGTCTATGACTCGTCTGGTAGTAACAACTGATTTGGGTACAGGGGAGCAACAAGCTTTTACAATGACTATAATGCCTGATTTGGATTATCTTGAAAAGACAAACTTCAAGCCTTTCTATAATACTTATGTGCAAAAAGATAAGGATTTTAGTGGAGTTATACTTTTTCATGAACTGGATGGCTATTTTGCAAATGGATGGCGGTATTCAGATGGTAGGATTACTCATTCTATAGAAGGCACTACTTTTTCAAAAGAAGAAATTGATCGGTATAAAGCGCAAACTCGTGCAACTAAAGAAGAGTGTGGTTTGGTGGATTATTATCAATTAGTTGAAGAATGTAAATTGTGGTGTTATAAGAATGAGTTTATAGAGGTTTGTGAAGAAGACTACTGTTATACTTACTGGGAATATGTGACTTCGAAATGGGAATGTAGAACGGTAGAGGTTAATGAATCTGATGGTGGCTATAAACCACCTGTTGATACCAAAAAGTATGGTGTTCCGGACAGGCTGGCGAGTTTCTTTGAAAAGAATGAGATAGGGAAAGGCATATCAAAATTGGATGAACTGTTTAAAGATATGTTGGATAAGTGCAGATATTCTCAAATGGGTGCCTATATGAGGGAAAATGAGTTTAAAATGCATGGCGTTAGATATAATGGAGATTTGCCTATGGGAGTAAATGGTGGGGTTACTTCTGGAGCATATTTAGAGTTTCGTGATGAATCAGCCTTAAAAAGCACTACTGTCGAACATGAGTTTTTTCATATGTATCAGTATGCGTATGGAGGGCCTGAGTATTGCACCGATGTAGCTAATCGTACAGCAAGAGAATTTGAACGACAAGTCTTTGGAGATATAACTCTATATATAGAAAAAAAAGGACGTTTTGAATCTAAAGAGGATTATACATGGGGATATAATGGATTCCCTTATAGAGAGTGTGAGGCATATCAGGACTGGTTATGTGAAATAACGAATGGCGGAACAGAATTTCCTGCTGAAGTGGATGTTGTTGGCTATCAAAAATGTTTGTCTTATTATTCTCAGTATAATATTGCATCTGGGATTAAAGCCGGATATGAATGTAATGCTTCAAATTTTGAACCGGATTGTGTGAATTATATATTGGGAGTAATGTATGTAAATTGTAAATAGAGGAGGTAAATTATGAAACGATTTTTTTGTTTGATTGTAGTGTTTATGAGCCTTTGTACTGTATCTTTTAGTCAAGAAACCGGATGGCAAATTATTGATACAGTCCGTGTTTCAGGACGTGTGTATAAAGTTAGTGTAAATGATGGTTTATATATATATGAGAATACCCGTGATTCTCTTCGTCATTTGCCCGATAATGTAGATTGGCGCTATTTGGGAGATAATTATCCTGTTTATCCTTCCAACTATGATGAAATGGTAGAAATGATAGTTAAAGAACTTCGTTATAGAATAACCAAACAGGTATGTAATGAAATTGGTCGTTTTATTTTGAACTTTTTTCTTTATGCCGACATGGAGGGTAATATAAAGGAAATAGTGCCCGGTATTCCTGCGAAATTACATCCGTATTTTTCTGTGGTTGATTTTGATAGAGTCATGATGCGTTTACTTAACTGCCGGATATATGTTGATCGTAAAAATCCTGCTTTTGCCAAAGGACGTTGGGTAAGATGTATATTTACTATTGTAGACAGTCAGTGGCTTGAGACTTTGCAGCAATACGAGCCTGAGACTTAAAAAATGTAGTTGATAGATCTTCTGTTATTGTTGATAAATATCGATGTAGAAATTGAAATGTATTGGAACTAAGACTAGATGCAGATGATAAATGGTGAGTGAGGATGGTAATTTCAGAAATGTTTTTTCTGTCTGGATTCACAATCTATACTACTTGTGTAGCATACAGTCATAAAATGGTTTGGACTCTTTTGATGAAAATGTTGGTCTACTTTTTCATTTTAGTCTTTATTTCACTATGGAGGGTAAACTATAAGAAAGTTTTTGTATAAATCGGTGATATTGAAAGATATGAAACGTTTAGTATTTGTTTTTTTATTCCTCTCTATTTAGGAGGATTTGTTTTTGCTCAAAGTAAATGGAATTTTGAGAATGATATAACGGGCACTGAAGACTACGAAGGCTTATGGATATACCAGTCTAATGATACTATTTTTAAATTACGATTGATAAAATGTGCATCTCCCAAAATGAAATGGCACCACTTCTTGGGTGGTTTATATTCTATTTCCATTGGGGGAAAAGAAATTGATAGCACTATGCCTTTAGAGTCGAAATTTTTATCAACCTCATATGATTCAAGAGAATTAGAACGTCTTTTTCGGATAGTGGCAAGAAATCATCGAACAAAAGATATGGAAATAGATTTTAGTTATATGGATTTTCGCATTTGGCTTCCTCGAATGTACAATGGAAAAATGCATGGTAAATATGTTTTTTCTGAAAATACTTTAAAGCTCATATCGCCTGATAAATTAGAGTGGAAAGTCGTTTTGAGTTCAGATCCGAATTTTTATTTATCTCCATCAGATGCTCAGGGAGATCCCCTTTCTTTTGTTTATCCTTTGCTTATGCTATTTTGACTAAGGTTTTGGAGTGAGGATTGGTTATAAATGGATAGTTATGAAACGATTTTTTTTGATGATATATGTACCTATGTAGAGGTTAGAGGAGATATAATGGACAAATATATCCGAATGAAATAGCTTTGACTGAATATAGGGCTTTTCTAAATCTTTATTGGAATGAAAATAGAAATTATGGAAAAGTTAAGGGGTATAATTGTAATGTAAATACATATTCTCCTAATGCATTATATCAAATTTTTAGTTTAGCAAATTCTGAATGTAAATAAAAAGAATATACCATGAAAAACCAAGTTTTACTGATAGCCATTCTATCTATTGTCATAGGTACTACAATTAAAGCTCAGACTTGTAGTATTGTAAAGAGTGTTGGAAAAAATACTTATTTAATAGAAGTTGGAGAAGTATTTACTACTATTTATAATCAGAACGATTCTTTACGTTTACTTGATTGCAATTATGAGTGGGATTATATAAGTCACGATATGAATGTTGAATTTTGCAACTATGATAGTTATAGGAAAATTTTTCATGATGTTCTATATCCAAGACTTAAACGACATTTGGATCCTCAAACTGAAAATGTTATACTTTTCCATTTTAGCCTTTATTTTACTATGGAGGGTACATTGGAAGAGGTTGTTTTTTCGTATAGATCGGCGATATTGAAAGATATAATACGTTTAAAAGATGTCGATGAATTTTGTACGAAATTAAAAAATAGTGATGTGCGCTTGTTGAATAAAGATAGGTATCATAGGGCGTATATCAATGGAAGATGGATTTGTAGTGAATTGTATTGGAATGTTCTTTCTTTCCAAAATATGTCTTCTTTTCACGAGAGGCCTCAAAAGGTCAATTAGTACGACCTTAATAAATGAAAAAGAACTAAAAATATCACTTACCACCATCAGCCACTCAGAGAAATCCTCCCTCTTTTGTTTATCCTTTACCTGCTTATGCTATTCTTACTAAGGTTTTGGACGGGGAGTAGAGTAAAGGGGATGTGAATAAGAATAATTAATTAAATGAGTAAAGAATGATTTTAATATAACTGAGAAGTAATGAAAAAATTAGAGTTACTTTGGGGATTTTTGGGACTTTTATTCGTTTTCTATCCACGTTCAGTTTCCTTTTATTCATATTTTCTAGTGCAGTATGAATATCTCCTTTATTCAGGTTGTTATTTTATGATCTGGTTCTGCTTAATATTTAAAAGGAATTTAGATGTAGGGCAAGAAAAAGTTACTTCATGGAGATGGATGGATTCTTTTTTTGTATTGCTGATGTTGTACTTGTTTGTTTGCGCTTGTGTGAACTTTAAAGAAAATGGTTTTATCATATTGCAATTAGGAGTTGCTATACTTGGTTATTATTGTTTTAGAAATATCCCTAAGAATCATTTTGTGTGGTATGTAGTCGCTTTTTGGGTAGCTGGAGGAATTCAGGTTATTTATTCTTTATATACGCAAGCTGATTACTTCTTGTTATCAGAGAAATGGAGTCGGATATATGGTTCTTTTCTAAATACTTCGGTATGGGGTAACTATTTAGCTTTGTTGTTGATGATGTCTTTAGGATTAATAGTGTGGGTGAAAAAGCAGTATCTATTATTATTGTTGCTTCTATGTATATCACTTGGTCTTTTATTGTTGCAAAGTGATTCGCGTACAGGTTGGTTAGCGGTGTTGATAGGATTGACAGGGGGAGCATATTGGATGTATCTGTCTAAAGGAAGGATACGGCTGAAAAAAGTGCATCTGCTTTTAACAATATTGTCTCTTTCATTATTTATATCGGTACTATGTTACACCTTTTATTTATATAAGAAAGATTCTGGTGATGGCAGACTACTTGTATGGCGTGTATCCTATGAAATGGTGAAAGATGCTCCTTTACTTGGACATGGGGTAAATGGATTTCGTCAGAACTATATGTACTATCAAGCTTCATTTTTTAAAAAGCATCCTATGCATAAGTGGCGGATGCTGGCAGATGATAGTAGTTTTACCTTTAATGAATATATAAGGTTTATTGTAGAACATGGTACTATAGCTGGTTTTCTCTTCTTTTCTTTATGCTTGTATGTTTTGTTGAAACGGACTAATAATAAAGAACCAAAGGTCGCTCTTTCAAAAATACTATTGTTGAGCTGGGGGATTGTTGCCTTCTTTTCTTATCCATTCTTTATGTGGCAGTTTGTTGTTATTCTGTTATTTATTGTGGCTGGTATAGGCGGTGGGGATATAATATATGTACTACATAAGAATGGCTTTATACGAAATGTCTATAGATTCGGATTGCTTGTTTGGGTAGGGATAATGCTTGGGGGAGGTGTTCTGTATGGCAAGAAAACGCAGATGCTGTTTAATCAGGGAAAAAACTTATACGCGGCACGAAACTATACTGGAGCTAAAGATGCATTGAAATGTTCTTTTATATATTTTCCCGATTACAATACGGCTATGTTGATAGGGGAAGTTTATGATGAACTACAAAGGAGTGATTCTGCTGAATATTATTGGCGGATGGCATCTGATATGATTCCTTATAGAGTCGTACCTCATTTCCGTTTATTTAAATTGTATCAGAAAACCGATATAGAGAAAGCCTATAGAGAAGCCTTGCAAATTAGGAATATGCCAGTTAAGGTATATGCTCCCCATCTCAATGAAATATATAAAGAGGTGGATGACTTCTTGAAAGATTATTGCTTTCATTGTTTTTCCTGAAGAAAAGCATTTACCTTTGCGGGATAATTTAATAAAAGTGTATTATGAATACAGATTTTGATTATGAAATAGTCCCTCATGGCTATGCTCATTGCTTCAACGACAACTGCTCTAAAGCCAGTAGCTGTCTGCGTCATTGGGTCGCACAGCATTGTACTGCCAATGTTCCTCTCATTACAATTCTAAGTCCGGCTTGTTTTCCTGCCACTTCTGTCGGATGTGCTTATTTCGCTCCTATTCGGAAAATGCGTGTGGCATGGGGTGTGAAAAACCTCTTTGGTAACCTTCCTTACAATAAAGCCTCCGATGTCCGTAATCAGATTATTGCTTACTTTGGCCGTACGCACTATTACCGAATCTATCGGAAAGAACGTTTTATCTCTCCTGAAGACCAGCAAGTTATAGCTCGTATATTCGCTAATAATGGTATTGCTGAGACGCCCATTTTTGATTCATATTCAGAAGTCTATAAGTGGTAATTTGTTTCCCAGCATGAAATATATTGTTTCTCGGTGTGAAACAAATTGTTTCATGCCGGGAAACAGACTGTTTCATGCCGCGAAACAAATGGTTTCACGCCGAGGAACAAATGGTTTCATTACCTGAAATAAATGGTAGGCAGATAAGTGCATCAGCGTATGTTTGTATAAGTGAGCTTATCACTCTATTCAGTATAAATCAGAATTGAAAAGAGAGAAGGGTGAAAGAAAAAACTCTTCTCTTTTTTGTTTATTATTGAAATAAGTCGTTACTTTGCACAAATTTTAAAGCAACGATGCAACAACACGGGAAAAGAGATACATATAAGCTGCATTCGAATGAATTTCATTCGTTAGTCGATGATTTCTCTTTCTCTGAGAAGATATTGTTAGTTCTTTGGTAATGCGTTAATCCTTTGTTGGGTAACGCATTTTTTTTGTGCCCGAATGTATAGAAAGAAACTTAATAGACAACAAGAGAATATATGGAAAAGAATTTGAAGAAAGTGTTGGTCTTGGGCTCAGGTGCACTCAAGATCGGTCAGGCCGGGGAGTTCGACTATTCCGGTTCGCAAGCATTGAAAGCTTTGCGTGAAGAAGGTATCAGTTCAGTATTGGTAAACCCGAACATTGCTACTATCCAGACTTCGGAAGGTATCGCAGATAAGGTTTATTTCCTGCCTGTAACTACTTATTTCGTAGAAGAAATCATCAAGAAGGAACAACCTGATGGTATCCTGTTGGCTTTCGGTGGTCAGACTGCTTTGAATTGCGGTGCTGAGTTGTGCACAAGCGGTATTTTGAACAAATATGGTGTACGCGTATTGGGTACTTCGGTAGAAGCTATCATGTATACGGAAGACCGTGACCTCTTCGTGAAGAAACTGGACGAGATCGAGATGAAGACTCCTGTCAGCCAGGCTGTAGAGAGCATGGAAGATGCAATTGCGGCTGCTGAACGCATTGGTTTCCCGGTTATGGTTCGCTCCGCTTACGCACTGGGCGGTTTGGGTAGCGGTATCTGTCAGGATAAGGAAGAATTCCTGAAACTGGCTGAAAGCTCCTTCGCTTTCTCTAAACAAATTCTTGTAGAAGAGTCTCTGAAAGGTTGGAAAGAAATTGAGTTCGAGGTAATCCGTGATGCAAACGACCACTGCTTTACAGTGGCAAGCATGGAAAACTTCGACCCGCTGGGTATCCATACGGGAGAGTCTATCGTAGTAGCTCCGACTTGCTCGCTGACTGACGAACAGGTGAAGATGTTGCAAGACCTCTCAACAAAGTGTATCCGTCACTTGGGTATCGTGGGCGAATGTAACATTCAGTATGCATTCAATGCTGAAACAAACGACTACCGTGTGATCGAGGTAAATGCTCGTCTGTCACGTTCTTCAGCTTTGGCTTCTAAGGCTACAGGATATCCGTTGGCATTCGTTGCCGCTAAGATTGCATTGGGGTATACGCTCGATCAGATTGGTGAAATGGGAACTCCGAACTCTGCATATGTGGCTCCGCAGCTGGATTACTTGATTTGTAAAATCCCTCGTTGGGACTTGACGAAGTTTGTTGGTGTATCTCGCGAAATTGGTTCCAGCATGAAGTCTGTTGGTGAAATCATGTCTATCGGACGCTCTTTTGAAGAAATTATCCAGAAGGGTTTGCGCATGATTGGTCAAGGTATGCATGGATTTGTAGGTAATGACCTGCACTTTGATGATCTGGACCGCGAGCTTTCACGTCCTACGGACCTGCGTGTGTTCGCTATCGCTGAAGCTTTGGAAAACGGTTATACAATAGATCGCATCTTCGACCTGACGAAGATTGATCCCTGGTTCCTTGGCAAACTGAAGAACATTGTTGACTATAAGTTGAAACTTTCTCAATATAATAAGGTGGAAGATATTCCGGCAGATGTATTGCGTCAAGCAAAAGTGCTGGGCTTCTCTGACTTCCAGATTGCACGTTTCGTACTCGATCCGCAAGGCAATATGGAGAAAGAAAACCTGATGGTACGTGACCGTCGTAAAGAATTGGGTATTCTGCCGGCTGTGAAGCGTATCAATACGATAGCTTCCGAGCATCCTGAACTGACCAACTATCTGTACATGACATACGCTGTTGAAGGGTATGATGTGAACTATTATAAGAATGAAAAATCAGTAGTTGTACTGGGTTCCGGTGCTTACCGTATCGGTTCTTCCGTAGAGTTCGACTGGTGTTCGGTAAATGCAGTGCAGACAGCACGCAAGTTGGGTTATAAGTCTATTATGATCAATTACAACCCCGAAACAGTGTCTACTGACTACGATATGTGCGATCGTCTTTACTTCGACGAACTTTCTTTCGAACGTGTACTCGATGTTATCGACTTGGAACAGCCTCGTGGTGTAATTGTATCAGTAGGCGGACAGATCCCGAACAATCTGGCAATGAAACTGCACCGTCAGTCAGTGCCCATCCTGGGAACTTCTCCTATCTCTATCGACCGTGCTGAAAACCGTAACAAGTTCTCTGCAATGCTCGACCAACTGGGTATTGACCAGCCGGCTTGGCAGGAACTTACCAGTCTGGAAGATGTGAAAGGTTTCGTAGAAAAGGTAGGTTATCCGGTATTGGTTCGTCCGTCTTATGTGCTTTCGGGTGCTGCGATGAACGTATGCTATGATGAAGAAGAATTGGAAAACTTCCTGAAGATGGCTGCTGAGGTATCAAAAGAATATCCGGTAGTAATCTCTCAATTCTTGCAGAATACAAAAGAAATCGAATTCGATGCTGTAGCACAGAATGGTGAAGTGGTGGAATATGCTATTTCCGAGCACGTGGAATTTGCGGGTGTGCACTCTGGTGATGCTACATTGGTATTCCCGGCACAGAAGATTTACTTTGCTACGGCACGTCGCATTAAGAAGATCAGCCGTCAGATTGCGAAGGAACTCAATATCTCCGGCCCGTTCAACATCCAGTTCCTGGCTCGTAACAATGAAGTGAAGGTAATCGAGTGTAATCTTCGTGCTTCTCGTAGTTTCCCGTTTGTTTCTAAAGTACTGAAACGTAACTTTATAGAAACGGCTACCCGCATCATGCTGGATGCTCCTTATTCACGTCCTGATAAATCAGCATTCGATATTGATTGGATCGGTGTGAAAGCTTCTCAGTTCTCCTTCTCTCGTTTACACAAGGCAGACCCGGTACTGGGTGTGGATATGTCTTCTACGGGTGAAGTTGGTTGTATCGGTGATGACTTCTCAGAAGCATTGCTGAGTGCAATGATTGCTACAGGTTTCCAGATACCTCAAAAAGGTGTTATGTTCTCTTCCGGTGCAATGAAATCAAAAGTAGATTTGTTGGAGTCCAGTCGTGTACTTTTCGATAAAGGCTACAAGATTTATGCAACGGCAGGTACGGCTGCGTTCTTGAATGCTCATGGTGTATCTACCGAAGCTGTTTACTGGCCGGATGAACGCCCTGATGCTGAGAACAACGTAATGAAGATGATAGCTGAACACAAGTTCGACTTGATCGTCAACATTCCGAAGAACCATACGAAGCGTGAATTGACGAACGGTTACCGTATTCGTCGTGGTGCTATCGACCATAACATTCCGTTGATTACGAATGCTCGTCTGGCAAGCGCCTTTATCGAAGCATTCTGCGAATTGAAGCTGGAAGATATTGCTATCAAGAGTTGGCAAGAATATAAATAATCAGGTATTTACCTGAAGTTAAAAAAGAGATGCTAAATTGGCATCTCTTTTTTTTATGCCTATCTTTGTGGATAGATAGTACCTTTTAAAGGTATCTGTTATTTGTCCAATCAAAATACGTTCTTAAACCATGAAAAAAATCCCCCTTTTCTTTATTGTTTTGGTTTGTATGTTGGCTGCACAATTAAAAGCAGCAGATGGTTTCCTCCCTCAATCCAAATGGATTGGCAGTGAACAGTGTCAAAGTATTCCGAATACCTGGCTTTGTTTTCGTAAAACGGTGCATCTGCCCGGCGTTCCGGGTGAGATGATTGCAAATATCGCTGTAGATTCCAAGTATTGGCTATGGATTAACGGCAAGATGGTGGTGTTTGAAGGTGGATTGAAGCGGGGACCTGCTCCCGGAGCGACTTATTACGATCAGGTGGATATTGCCCCTTATCTGGAGAAAGGTGAGAATACCATTGCTCTGCTGGTGTGGCATTTCGGGAAAAACGGATTCAGCCATGTGAATAGTGGAACGGCGGCTTTGTTGTTTTGTGCCCAAGGGGCAAATTTATCCATTGTCAGTGATAAGAGCTGGCAATGTAGTGTGTATCGGGCTTATCAGAATACAGAAGCCCCATTTCCCAATTATCGTTTATCCGAAAGTAATATCCGCTTTGATGCCCGCAAGGAATTGGCAGGTTGGAACATGCCGGATTTCAGTGGAAAGCTGGGAGCATCTATCGAAATTGTGGCTCCGAACGAAATGCCGTTCGGGAAATTGGTGGCCCGTCCCATCCCGATGTGGAAGGATGGTGGTCTAACGGATTATCCGGAAGTAGTCAAAAATGAAAAAGGGGATACTATTCGGTGCCGTTTGCCCTATAATTGTCAGATAACTCCTTATTTGCATGTAAAGGCTTCGGCCGGATTGGCGGTTGGCATGCTGACCGATAACTATACAGGAGGAAGTGCTAATAATGTGAGAGCTGAATATATTACTCGTGAGGGTGAGCAGGAATATGAAAGTTTCGGCTGGATGAATGGTCATGAGGTGCTTTATGTTGTTCCTGCCGGCGTGGAAGTGCTGGGCGTTAAATACCGGGAAACGGGTTATAATGCGGATATGAAAGGTTCTTTCGCATGCGATGATGATTTCTATAATGAATTGTGGAAGCGAAGTGCACGTACTTTATATATTACCATGCGCGATAATTACATGGACTGTCCTGACCGTGAGCGTGCGCAATGGTGGGGAGATGAAGTAAATGAGTTGGGTGAAGCTTTCTATGTACTTGATCCGCGCGGCTGGCAGTTGGCCACAAAAGGTATCTATGAACTGATGAACTGGCAACGTCCGGACGGCGTTATTGCTTCTCCTGTTCCGTCGTTGAACTGGTGTAAGGAACTTCCTTTGCAGATGCTTGCGTCTGTAGGTTGGTATGGATTCTATACGCAAGCGTTCTATAGTGACGATTATTCTTTTGTTCCGCATATTTACGATGGCCTGAAGAAATATTTGCATGAAGTCTGGCAGGTTGATGACCAAGGTATGCCTGTGGTTCGTCCGGGTGATTGGAATTGGGGCGATTGGGGAACGGATGTCGATATGGAGGTTCTTACTACTTGTTGGTATTATCTGGCTCTTAAGGCTGAAAAAGAGTTTGCCCTTCATCTGCGTAAACTGTATGATGCCAATCAGATCGGTGAAATGATGAAACGTATCTCTGCGGCTTTTGACGCCCGCTATTGGAATGGTAAGGCTTATCGTTCCAAATTGCATAATGGGGAGACGGATGACCGTGCGCAGGCAATGGCTGTAGTGAGTGGATTGGCGCCGGCCGGTAGATATAAAGCTTTGCTAAAGGTTTTCAAGAAGGAATATCATGCCAGTCCTTATATGGAAAAGTATGTAATGGAAGCCTTGTTTATGATGGGCGAACCGGAGTTTGCATTGAAACGTATGCGCGACCGTTATGCTAAAATGATGTCATATCCTTATACCACCTTATTTGAAGGGTGGGGGATAGGTGCCGAAGGTTTTGGTGGAGGCACTATAAATCATGCATGGAGTGGTGGTCCGCTGACTATATTGAGCCAAAAACTGTGTGGAATAGAGCCGCTTGCTCCCGGATTTAAGCAATTCCGTGTTGCTCCGCAACTTGGTTCGTTGAATAAAGCTTCGGCAGTGGTGCCTACTCTTTATGGTGACATCAGGGTTGATATAAGGCAGCAAGATCATAAACTCGGTATTCAAGTGGTTGTTCCGCAAGGTACCACGGCAGTAGTGGCATTGCCTGGCAGTAAAGAAAAAGTGCTTTCACCGGGTACTCATATTCTTCCGTAAGGCGAAGAATTGGTTTATAGCGATTATGTTGGTGAAATGCCTCTGAAAAAAGTTGCTTATTTAAAATGCTGAAATTCAATAAGTATATATCTTTCTGTATAAATTTCTTAGAAAATAGTTCGCAATTGTTTTGGTAATATCAAAATAAGCTGTACCTTTGCATCGCTTTTGAAACGAAAGTGTACGGGCGTTTAGCTCAGCTGGTTCAGAGCATCTGCCTTACAAGCAGAGGGTCGGCGGTTCGAATCCGTCAACGCCCACTA